>Ga0307477_10000174_pt1 | contig 89367 bp, 68 predicted proteins | sample atmos_gasesECM2C_FD_203316 | JGI IMG/M metagenome (GOLD analysis project Ga0307477, IMG submission 203316) | Hardwood forest soil microbial communities from Morgan-Monroe State Forest, Indiana, United States - atmos_gasesECM2C_515 | ecosystem: Environmental > Terrestrial > Soil > Temperate...
GACTTGAGATGTGGCTGCGCCCATAGAATCTGCGTCGCCAATAATGCCGCCATTGCCGCGCAAGTCCAGACCGCGTGTTTTTTCATTAGCCCGTCCGTTACGACTTTAATTATTCCTACGCAGGGACAGAATCGAGTTGTACCGGCTGCAGCCGCGGCGTCAAAACTTGAATTACTACCAATGCAAATATATAGGCGGAACCGGCCATGAAAAGGACCACTACATAGCTGTGGGTCCACTGTAAAAGGTGACTCACCAGCCACGCGATACACAAGCCGCCAACGGCACCGCCGAACCCGCCCAGACCCACGACGGAAGCTACCGCACGACGAGGAAACATATCAGAAACAAGAGTGAACAGATTGCTCGACCAGCCCTGGTGAGCAGCGGTGGCCAAACCAATGATTGCGACCGCGGGCCACAATCCTTTGACTTGCGAAACAAACAAGACCGGTGCCACACACAAAGCACAAATCAGCATCGTCACTTTGCGCGCGCGATTTACGTTCCAACCGCGCTTGAGAAGGCTGGAGGAGAGCCATCCTCCGCCAATGCTGCCAAAATCGGCGGCGAGGTAAATTGCAACCAGCGGCGGCCCAAGTCCCGTGAGGGTAACTCCGTGTGTTTCATGCAGGAATTTTGGCAGCCAGAATAGATAAAACCACCAAATAGGATCGGTTATCGTCTTGCCCAGCACAAACGCCCATGTCTGCCGGTGCGGCAACAAACGCAGCCACGGAATTCTCGTTTCGGGCTCCAACGGATCGCTCTGGATGTATCGCAACTCGTTCGCGGAAAGCCGCGGATGCTCTTGCGGTTTCCGATAGATCATCAGCCACAGAACGAGCCACGTCGCGCTGAAAATTCCGGTGAACAGAAATGCCCACCGCCAGCCCAGATGCAACGCGATCCAAGGGACGGTGAGCGGAGCGACTATAGCGCCGACGTTCGTTCCAGAATTAAAAATGCCAGTCGCTAGAGCGCGCTCTTTTCTAGGAAACCACTCAGTAACGGTTTTTATAGCGGCTGGAAAATTCCCCGATTCCCCAAGCCCCAACATAAAACGCGCGGCGCCGAATCCAAAGATGGATCTGGCCAGCGAGTGTCCCATCGCCGAGAGGCTCCAAACAGCGATAGCTACGGCATATCCAACTCGCGTCCCGACGCGATCAATGAAACGGCCTACCACGAGGAGTCCCAGCGCATAAGCGTAAAAGAACATCTGCACGATGTTTCCATATTGGATCTCAGTCCATCCAAAAGTCTTCTGAAGCAAAGGGGCCAGCAGTCCGAGAACCTGCCGATCCATGTAGTTGATCGTGGTCGCGAAGAACAGTAAGGCGCAGATAACCCAGCGAAAGTTTCCACCTGCCCGAGCATGCAGCGCGGCGTCAATTGCCGATGGAGTTGGCGCAGATAATGGCGGTTCGAGCTTAGACGAACTTTCCTGCACTTTGCACTTCCCTGTCCGAAGGGCCAACTATCTGCCCATCCATCCGCCGTCGACCACCAGTATGTGGCCGTGAATGTAATCACTCGCAGCGGACGCAAGAAACACGGCGGCGCCACATATGTCGTTCGGTTCTCCCCATCGCGCTGCGGGGATGCGTTCGAGAATCTGGCGGTTGCGAACTTCGTCGCGTTGCAACGCGGCTGTGTTGTCGGTACGCATGTAGCCAGGCGCGATGGCGTTCACGTTCACGCCCTGTGCCGCCCATTCGTTCGCGAGAGCTTTGGTCAATTGCGCCACTGCTCCCTTAGACGCGGCATACGCTGGAACAGTAATGCCACCCTGAAAGGCAAGAAGCGAAGCAACGTTGATGATCTTCCCTCCCGATCCCCTGCTAATAAAGCTGCGACCTGCAGCCTGACACAGCTTCCAAAGCGAATTCAGGTTTACTTGAAGGACGGCGGTCCAGTCCTGGTCGCTGTAGTCTACCGCCTTCGCACGGCGAATGGTTCCGGCATTGTTGACCACGATGTCCACGGGCGCGAACTGTTGGGCTTTCGCAAAGAGATCCTCTGCCGCTCCGGGCTTTGACAAATCGGCTTGGATGCCCGCTGCACGGCGTCCGAACTTTTCGACTTGCTCGCAAGTCTGTTGTGGCGAGCGCGAATTTCCGTGGCTGATTACGTCGGCGCCGGCTTCCGCAAGAGCAATGGCCATCGCCGCGCCCAAGCCCGCCGAAGCACCCGTAACCAGGGCTGTCTTGCCATCGAGCCTGAATTGATCGAGGATCAAAGGATGTTTTCTGCTCGGTTCCAGTCCCGATCCCGACTAGCTCGGCCCAGGCTGAACGTTGGCGCGAGATGAACTTCACGTTTGGACTTCAGCGCGGGATTCTTGCAGCGTGTTATAACCCGTGTCAAGAAGATTGTGCGTCGGCGTCCCACTATGTGGGATGCCACCTCATAGCATACGGTTCTTACTCGTCAACTTTAAGGACACAGTCACGGCAACTTGATGGTAAAAACGACAGATCGAATTCCGGGGGAGGCGATGAAGCTGATGTCAATTTTGACAATGACTGTACTTGGAATTTCATGTTTTGCATTGGCGGAAAACAAGACTGAGGTCTTTTCCGGCAAGGACGTCACCTCACAACTGGCTAGTCTTGTTCAGGCAGCGAAAGCTTCGGGGAGCAGCGGAGCTACCCTCGGCGATTACAAATCGCACGCAATCAAGCTCTCAGTCAGGACTTCGAGCGGCGGAGCCGAAGTACACGCTCAATATGACGACATCTTCGTTGTCACTGAGGGAAAGGCAACCCTGGTTACGGGCGGTACAGTTATAGACCCCAAAGGCGAGGGCGACGGAGAAAGAAAGGGAAGTGGCATTCGGAATGGAGAGTCGCAGACGATCGTCCAGGGAGATATTGTTCACATTCCCGCAGGCACGCCGCACCAACTAATGATCCCCGCGGGAGATACGTTCAGGACAATTGTTATTAAGGTGAAGGAGGCGCCGTGATACGCGCAATCAACAATGCTCGGCATTTGCGGGTACGGCTGCAAAGGCACATTGATTTTCCTACTTTGAGGTTGCGCATAGCGGTATTAAATCAATTTTTTTCTTGACAACTTCGATTTATCTCATAATATGGCACGCGTGCCACAATCTAAGACGCACGTCTCCCCCTATCGAGTGCAGGTTGTCGACCGCGCATTAGCGGCTTTGGATGTCTTGGCCAAGCGTTCCAGCGAGTGCAGCCTCGTGGAGCTTTGCAGAGAGCTGGATCTGCACCGGAGCACCGTGCATCGGCTCATGATGGTGCTGGAGCAACATCGCCTCGTGGATAAGAATCCTGAAACTGGCCGATATCGTTTAGGGCTTAAGCTCTTCGAGCTCGGATCCAAGGCTATTGCCTCGCTTGATCCCCGGCGGCATGCAAGGCCCTATCTTGATCGCTTGCAACGTGAACTTGGAGAGACCGTTTTCTTTTGCATTCTCGACGACGGTCAAGTCTTTTATCTTGACAAGGTAGAGTCGCAGCAGAGCATTAGGACTGCATGCACCGTGGGGAGCAGGGCTCCCGCATATTGCACGGCTGTAGGTAAGGCTATGCTTGCGGAGCTTCCGGACGCTGAGGTGAATGACATCGTGCGCCGATGGGGGCTGAAGGCGATCACCGCAAAAACCATCACGACCGCGGCGGCCTTACGAACGGAGCTAAAGGCTATACGGTCGCGGGGCTATGCGATCGACAACGAGGAAAAAGAAGAAGGTCTTCGCTGCGTCAGTGCGTCGGTACGCGGCCATTCTGGAAAGTTATTGTCGGCTATCAGCGTCTCAGGACCAGCGTTCAGGATAACGAAAGAACGGATCCCCGAAATCGGGCAGGTGGTCATGCGAATTGCAAACGATCTTTCTGCTGAATTCGGGTACCAGGCCGTTCCGTTGGAATTAGCGCGCACAGCCGCCAGTTAGCGGTGTGCGAAGAGCCCGGCCAGAGCCGGGCTTTTTTCAGGCCTTAAACGAGAATGAGATGGCGTCTCATAATGTGGGACGGCTATCGAAAGCGTAGACGAGCAAGAGCAGCAAGAAGAAAGCTTCGCAAAGGGGAGTCCGAAGAACAAAACTTTATTTCAACCAGAAGGAGTGTCGTCCATGAAGATCACACTATTAGACCAGACGGTTCGCACTGAAGAACAATTTCATTGGTCCGGGTCGGCGACACTAGTCGCCCTCGTTATAGCTCTGTCATTGACCATGTTTGTCGAAATGATGGCGGCGCAGGGGATTTTTGGGCGAATCTCCGGGACTGTCGCGGATCCCCAGGCCGGCGCGATCGCTGGTGCGAAGATCTCGATCGTTAACGAGGAGACTAACCTCGTAAGAACCGTGACGACTGACGCCAACGGGTACTATGTCGCGAGTGACCTGCCCGTGGGCTCGTATAGCGTGGCTGCCGAACAAGCCGGCTTCAAGACGGTTAGAAGTACTCGAAACGATTTGGTCGCGGGCGGTCGCCTGACTGTGGACTTAACCCTGCCGGTGGGCGAGGTATTCCAAAAGGTCGACGTGGAAGCGGTCGCTGAGAACGTGAATACGACATCGGGTGAACTTGCGCGCACTATCGATTCGAATGAAGTGAAGGATGTTGCCCTAAACGGACGCAACTACATGCAGTTGCTTTCCCTTATTCCGGGCGTCGCTATCCAGACCGATGACGAACTGAACTTGACCACCAGCCTGGCTACCAACAATCAGTCCGTCAATGGCAATCGCAATGACTCTAACTCTCTCAGTGTCGATGGCGGCTTTAATCTTGACTCGGGATCGAACAGCAGCCAGGTAAATAACGTTGGCATCGATTTCATTCGCGAAGTTGCCGTCAAGTCTTCGAATTTCTCCGCGGAGTACGGGCGCAACTCCGGCGCCTCCGTCAACGTCGTGACCAGGAGTGGCACTGATGCCTTCCATGGCACAGCCTTTGAGTTCATCCGCAACAATGTGCTGGACGCGAAAGACCCCACGCCTGGAGCTGTCAAAGGGCCGCTGCGATTCAACGACTTCGGATGGGATTTTGGCGGGCCGATTAAGCGTGGGAAGCTATTCTTCTTCGGCGGACAGGAATGGAAGAGGATCCGCCGGTTTGCAAACGCGGCAATCAGAACGCTTCCGACAAGTGCCGAACTTAATGGCGATTTCAGCGCATTACTTGCGCTACCCACTCCGATCAAGCTCCACATGCCCGGCCAGCCAAATGTGCTGATTCCCAACAACAACATATCCTCGCTGATCACTGCCGACGGCAGAGCGATCGGTGCGGTTTACTCCGGCATGAGACAGGTGGCCAGCAGCGTGGCCGACAACTCCACGGCGACCGCCAGCAACGGAACTTTTCAGCCAACAAATCCGTTCGACTGGCGTGAAGACCTCATCCGCATCGATTACACTATCGACGAAAAGAACAATCTCTACGGTCGCTATATTCACGATAACTACAACCTAATTGATCCTTTTGGAACTTTCTCTCTCGCCGGCATTCTGCCGACCACTCCCACCAACCGCCTGCGCCCCGGTTATAGCTATCAGGTAGGCGAAGTGTGGCTGATTACTCCGAAACTAATCAATACAGCTAAACTTAATGTTTCCTGGAATAGCCAGCACATTCCACCGGTTGGTAATCTTTGGAAGCGTTCCACATACGGCTTCGTTTTTCCGACTGTGTTCGGAGGCGGGCTATTTCCGGGTGGAATTCCCGACGTCACCGTTTCCCCGATCACTGGAGTTCCGGGACTTGCACCGTTTGAAGGTCCCGCGTTCTCACTGCTGTCGCCAGTGACGGACATCGCGCCTACCGACGACATCACCTGGCAAAAAGGAGCTCACACTTTGAAGACAGGGGTGTTAGTTGCCCGCAACCGCAAGGATCAGAATGGACGTCCTGGCCTTAACGGCGCCTCCTACAATGGTACGGTGCTATTTAACAGTAGTAACACGAATACGACTGGCGACCCGTTCGCCGACGCTCTACTTGGAAACTATCAGCAGTACACAGAGACATCCTCTGATCCCACTGGCCATTTCCGATTCACCGCTGTGGAAGCATACTTGGCGGATACCTGGAAGGCTACGCGACACTTGAGTCTCGAATTTGGGATACGCTACCAGCGGCCCGGGGCAACATACACCCAAGGCAACAACGTTACCAGCTTTGACCCAAGCCTTTATGATCCCGCCCAGGCCGTCACCGTCACGAGTAAGAACACCATCGACACAACCAAGGGCGGCGATCGGTTCAATGGATTGGTGCGCCCGGGCAGCGGCGTGCCTGCTGATCAGTTAGCTCGCGTGCCGAACGGAAACAGTCCCCAAGTACTTGCTGTGCCCGCAGGAGCGCCGCGGGGCTTTTACAATACGGAAAACCTTTTTGCTCCGCGGTTCGGCTTTTCGTACTCACCGTTCAACGATGACCGCACCGCGATTCGCGGAGGAGTCGGGATCTTCTACGACAAACCCGAGGGAAACATTATTTTTCCTCTACTCAATACGCCGCCATTCCCGCAGGTAGCGTCTTTCCAAAATGGCAACATATCAAACCCTTCGGGAGGTTCAGCGCCCGCCGCGGGCCTCGTGCCTGACATCAACGCCATTAGTCCTCGTCTCAAGGTCGGCCGCAACGTGAACTACAGCCTGGGCGTACAGCGTGAGCTACCGCTTGGCATCCTCTTAGAAGTTTCCTACGTGGGTAACAACGGGTGGCATTTATTGCGTCAGCCCGACATTAATCAACCAAGTTATGCGGTGCTTCAGGCCAATGCTGCGCTTCCCGCAAGCCAGCAATTGACTACCAACCAACTTCGCCCTTACCTGGGTTATAACCGCATCCTGATGTTCTTAAGCGACTCCACTTTGAACTACAACGCTCTTCAGGTTTACGCCACTAAGCGCAAAGGCAACTTCATGGCGTCAGTCAGCTACACATATGCGAAGGCGCTCACTGATGCCAGTGTTCTTGGCGCACATTCCGACAATCCAGTCGATCGTCACTATAGTTACGGGGTAGCGGACTATGACCGACGCAATGTTCTCGCCGTCACCTACATCTATGACTCCCCGTTCTACCGCAATCGCGGCGGGTTCGTGGGTACCGCACTTGGTGGCTGGCAACTCAGTGGGATAACCAGGGCGCAGTCCGGACAACCGATCACTGTGCTCGCCAATGCGGCGCTAGGGAAAGGCACGAACGTGAGTGGAAGGCGTGCGAACCTGGTCCCCGGCCAGTCAGTCAGTGTTCCGCACCAAAGCGCGGCGCAGTGGTTCAATCCCGCCGCGTTTAATAACCCATCTCCCACGAGCCCGGGTACGAGCGGAGTAGGAAGCGTCATTGGTCCCGCATTTTTTGTTACGGACCTTTCCGTGCGCAAAGTTTTCAAACTGCCCAGGGAAGGCATGAACCTGATGTTCCAGGCAGACCTGTTTAACATCTTTAATCGTGCGAACTTCGTGTTGGGAGGCTTGGGCAACGCGACTTTGACCGCTGGCTCAGGCAACTTTGGATCCGTTGGAGGCGCTGTCAACCCGCGCAACGTACAGTTCGGGTTGAAGTTTAATTTCTAAAGGAACGAATAGAGGAACGAAAGATCGGGTAAGAATACGGTTGAGATCAATGCGGCTTCCAGCCGCTGGGAACATGCTAGCCGATTTTCGCGCAGGCTCGTCAGCGCAACATCGAACGTATAGCGCAGTCGTCATGCCCGGCACAAATGAAGCCTGGGGCGAGAAGATTCAACAACCACGCTTTTCGAAGGAGTAATTCATGAGTACGGTTACACAGGTCGCACTCGAAAAAATGATTTTTCGAAAGACGAATGCGCAAGCCGGCCGCCATCTATCGGTGACTCCACAGAACAGCACCATGCAACACCTCGCCTATGGCCGTATCATCCTGAATTCTTCGAAGCCTCTGGTTTCTTTCTCCACCGGAAACCGGGAAACTGCGCTGATCTGTTTATCTGGACAAGCAACGGTGAAGACCGACGGGAGTGAATTCATACTCGACAGGTACGACGCCGCCTATATTCCACGCGATGCAACGATCGAGGTATCGACAAGCAGTGCAACAGACCTTGCGGAGTTTTCTTCCGATGTCGAAGGCAGGTATCCTCTGCAAGTTGTTCGCTACGCGGAAACCGCTCAGGACCCAGGTCTGAAATTCAGAACTGGAGGGCCGGGATCGTCGCGTCAACTAAATATGCTAATCGCGAAGAATGTGGAAGCAGGCCGCTTGGTTGCTGGGTTCACGTATTCCGACCCTGGGAATTGGACAAGCTGGCCGCCGCATGAGCACGCCAAAATGCTGGAAGAACTGTACGTGTACTTCGATATGCCAGATCCGGCCTACGGGATTCAGTTGGTCTACAACAACACGGAGTATCCAGAACTGGTCACGGTCGTACGCGACGGGGACGCCGTGCTAATGCCAAGCGGGTTCCATCCGAACGTCGCTGTGCCGGGACATCGCATTGCTTTTCTGTGGGCAATGGCTGCCCATCGCGAAGTTACAGACCGGCAGTTCGGTTTGGTTAACGTTCAGCCGGGATTTGATCAAGGCGGTTCTGGCTTGGAATCCGGTCGCTAGCACCACTGTTGCAAACAGCGCGATTCTCACACCTGTGTTTGCCCTGCATCGGGACTGGGGCTGCGCCGTCGTGATAACCGGGAGGATTCAAATGGCATTAGAGACAAGCACGTTCCCCGATCTGGTCGTCGTGCCGCATGAGGCCGCTAAAGAGTCAGAACCCGAACCGGGGCTGATTCGGAGGGTAATGGCATATAACGACAAACTTTTTCTCGCGGAGCATCGCATGGTCGAGGGATGGGTGGGCAGCGTTCACAGTCACGTGCACGATCAGATTGTTTACGTTATCCGCGGACACTTGAAAGTCACGTGTCAGAGGAAAACGTTCGACCTTAGGGCCGGCGATAGTTTCGTCGTTCGCGGAGGCGTCGAGCATGGGGCATCAGCTGTTGAAGATTCTGTCGTCATCGACATCTTTACTCCCTGCCGCGAGGATTACATCATTTAAACGGCGATCGCTAATCGATCGATATCTCGCGACAGTATTACTCGCTCGAGGATCTGATGGATCGAGTAACGCGTTCAGCATCAAGCATCGAAAATTTAATCCTCATAATTGGGCTTGGCGTGGCTGCGCTGTTTGGTGCGGCCGGCCCCTGCGCGGCTCAAACCTCTGCGGCTCCCCCACGAATCAACGCAGCGAATCTCGACCAGGAAATTCGGGAGTTTCTCGATCGCCAAGTTGCCGCTCATGTTCAGGATATTAAGAGTCTCGACCCGCCTCCAGACCGGGTTGTTGGCGCAATGACGACCGGAGAATTCTCGTGGGGCACGTTCATGCGTGCGCTGGCTGCATACTCAGACCTTGCCAAGACTCGAACCGTTGCAGGTCGCGACGTGACTCCAATCATCGCGAAGATGGGTCTAATTGAACTGCATCAGGGCGGCAAGACCTGGGCACAGCTTTATGCCGCACTGGCTCTACGTGAGTTCGGAACTGATCTCAATCACAATGCGTTGTGGCAGAGTCTTTCCCCAGCGGATAGGGCGTCGTGGAAATCCCTTCTCGACCCAGCACGCTTCTACGATGTGCAAACACATAAACTAATTCACCTTCCTGAAAATTACTTTGGAGTCGCCGCGCGAATCGCAGCCATAAGTTTCCAGTTGGGCTTAGTCAACGATCGAGCGTACGTGGACGATTTGATGGACCGAGCGGCGCAACAATTTACAAGCGGCGCGCTGTTTGCCGACGACGCTCTTCCGACTGGAAGATACGACAGATATTCGAACGAATACGCGAGAGCTGTTTACGACGCCGCTGAAACACTGGGCCGTGCAGACATAATGAAGGCTGTCGCGCCATCACTCAAGGAGCAAGTGCGGCTCTGGTGGGATCTGCTCGCTCCGGATGGGTACGGCTACCCATGGGGACGCAGCCTCGGCGCAATCAGCTATATGGACACGATGGAGATCGCTGCATTTGTAGGCGAGCACCCTGAGTTCAGCCCGGCGCCCCTCCCGGAGTTGGCTTCGGCTTATTACAACGCGTGGCGCTCGCTGCGCAGCGACTTCAACGACGATACTCACCTTCTTTCTGTTTTCGCGTTCGGTCGAGGAGAATACAGCTACATCACCAAGGAGCGGGAATGGCAGCAGACGACCGCCTTTTTCGGCAAGCTCGCGGGCGCCCACCAAACATTCATGAATGTGCTTGCGCGAGAAAATGTCACAGCTTTTTCCGCCAACACACAACTCGAGGATGTTGCGCGCTTTGTGTATTTCCGCAACGATGTCGGACGAAAGTTTGGCGTGTGGGTGGTACGCCAAGGGGAGATGCATTTTGTATTGCCGTTCGTAACGGGGACGCGCGCCGCTATGTCCGACTATGAGCCCGCTCCGCACGGCCTGCCGGGAATGGCCGTGCCGGTCGAGCAGGCTTATCCTTGCCTTATTCCTTTTCTCGCGTTAGAAGACGGCTCAACGATAGCTGCGGCCGATGGTGCGGATGAAATTCATCCTGCTCCAGACGGTCGGAGTGTTACTGCCACCTGGAAACGCTGGGTTATCGTAGGAGCTAAGGCAGGGGAGACCATCGATCCGGGGTTGGTAACGAGAGTGACTTGGGCGGTCGCTGGGAGGAGACTTCGTCGCACAGAGGTTATGACTGCATCGAGGACCGTCAAAGTCCGCAGGATTTGGATGGCAGTTCCCAGCGTGGCCGATCATATCGAGACTTCACTAGCCGGTAGCGTCCGGAGTGATTGGCTCATATCGAAAGAAGGCACTCTAGGAGTTCACGTTCTTCATTCCGATTGGCCAATTCAGATTTCCGCATTTGCAACTGGCGACAGTCCGTTAGGTCGCGGCGCCCGTCAGGCGATTCCATTGCATCTGGTCATCGAAAGTAAAAACGTTTCCTTCCTGCCGGATGTCGAACACCGATGGGATATCGAGTTCGAATTGCAAGGTGGATTAGGTACACAATAATAGCGTCGAAAGGGGCAGCGCGTGGAACTATCCGGCTGCTTCTTTGCCGCCAAGCGCGGCGCACCTCAAGCACTGAGGATCGCATTTGAAGGTCTCAGGCCGAGTGAGATAAGTGATCATGGGTCGTTTGCTCACCAACCGACCTAGCGGCGAACGGAGGAGATCATGGATGAGATTGATAAGTACGGTTCGCATGCCGGCTCTGCGGAGGGGCAAATAGCGCGAGAGGTACGGCCTGCGCCATCGCCGCGTAGCCTCCCGGCGATGGATGAAGATGGTCGCCGGAATCAAACGCTGGCAGTAGGCGATCGGGATGGCCGGGATCTCGGGTGATCTTGTCGAAGTCGATCACCGCATCGAAGTGTCCGCGAACTCTGATCCATTCATTGATGGCTTGCCGATCTGATTCGCTGGCCAGGCCGGGATGATAGTAGGTCGATCCAACAAAGGGCATGATAGTTCCTCCTACTGCCTTGATGCCATGAGTGCGAGCGAGCGCGATCATTTGCTCGTATGCCCCGATAATCCGCCGGACCAGGGCGTCGTGTTCAGACGGCGGGACGTCGCCAGCGCGCGCCAGCATTCCAATGTCGTTGATTCCCTCGAGAATAATCACATAGCGGACGTCCGGCTGGGAGATCACATCATGGTCGAAGCGGGACAATGCGTTCGGTCCCAAGCCATCGGTGAGCAGATGGTTTCCTCCGATTCCTTCATTAAGCACGGCCAGATTCTGCGTACTTAGTTGTGTTGGAAAGCGCCGTGCTAAACCGTCGGTCCACCGGTCATTGCCGTTGGTTGTAGCGCCGTGTCCATCAGTGAACGAATCCCCAAGAACTACGACTGCACCGGCGTCGGGCGGAGCAGGTACGTCAATTCCAGCTATGAAGTACCAGTGTTCAACCGTTTTAGCCGCCGGGAGCTCGAGCGCGGACACCAAGTCTCCGTGTGCGAGATAAGACGTCGCTCGCGAACCCGGATGGCCAGTTTGCTCGCCAGGTACGGCATCGATATACAGCGTGATGGCAACGTCAGAAAGCGCATGCACCGGAAACGAGACTGGGTCAGAGAGATAGTCGGCGTGCGGAGGAATCGTAACGTCCGGCGAGCCAGAGAATGTGACCGCCCTGTCGCTCGCAGGCACGATCTTGCCGGAACCGGAAGAGAAAGGTCTCGCGACGTGCACTGCTGTTACATGCAGCGGGATAGCTCCAAAACGATTCGAAAGCCGCAGCCGAATTTCGTTTCCGCCGAGAGACAGATGCACCACTTGGCGCAGTGTGAGATCGCTGAGGTCTGCGGGATCCAGGGCGTTGGCCGGCTCAACGAGCTGCTGAGCTGCGGCCCACGAACCGATCCACGGTGTTTGGGCGTCACCGGCATTGACATCATTCGCTGTACTCGCGAGCAAAAGGAGAGGCAAGCATAAAAGCACCCAGCATATGGACACAAAACGCTCAATAGACAAAGGCTGTCCTCTAAAATCCAAAACTTTGCTCTACGCTTTCAATGCCGGCAATTCCTGCATCGATGTCAGGGTTGGTGGCAACGCAAAAACTGCGGTGCTAAGAAAAGCGGCGCGTAAGTCGGACTTCACAAATCCCCCAATTCGAACCTTGTCGCAACAAGCATTGTCGAGAATACGCGCATCACAGGAGTGGTGATCGCCCAAAATTTGACGCCGAAATCTTGGGGTTCTAAGGTGCGCCAAATCGTCCGCAAAAATTCGGAAATGTGTTGACAACGATCGCAAACTGTTTATATAGTTCGCCCTGCGAATTTAATATGCAGGACGGTTCGCGGACAAGAGCTTCGGCTCCTGAAAGGCCGAATCGATGCCACGGATACACTTTAGAGACACGCTGGCTACCAGCGAAACGGCGCGCGGAATTAATCGCGGCATCGTGCTGAACTTGATCCGCAAGCGCCAACCTATCTCGCGCGCCGACTTGGCACGCGTCTCGGGTCTGCAACGCAGCACAGTTTCACTCATCATCGAACAGCTGATTCGCGAGAAATGGGTCATTTCTGGGTCCCTGGGACGCTTGCCGCGAGGGCGCAGGCCGGTTTTTCTTCAGTTGAATGATCGTCGCGCCATTCTGGTCGTGGACCTGCGACCGACGACAACCACAATCGCCATCTCCGACGCGAACGGCCGTTTCTTGTCGCAGCAAGAGATTCCGACTCCGGCAGATTCGCGCATCGCGGCGGCCCAATTGTCAGAAAAGATCCCGCAAATGATTTCCGGGCATCCAGATTTGGTGTTTGAAGGAATCGGCATCAGCGTTCCTGGAAGATTCAACGAAAACCAGCAGCGAACTGTGTTTACTCCCAATTTGAAATGGGGCGAATTCGACCTACGGGGTCCGCTCGAAAAGGCCACTGGCCTTCAAGTTGAGCTGGAAAACGCCGCCAACGCTTGCGCGCTCGCCGAAGTGTGGTTTGGGCACGGGGAAAGCGCGCGGGATATGGTAGCCGTGACCGTCTCTGAAGGCATAGGAGTCGGTATCGTCAGCAATGGCCAATTGGTGCGGGGCCTGAACGGCATGGCGGGGGAATTTGGGCACGTACCGCTTGATATAAACGGTCCGCAGTGCGGATGCGGAGCGCGTGGCTGCTGGGAAGTGTTCGCCTCGAATTGGGCGGCGCAGCGCTACTATCACGAGTCCAGCGCGACCGCCAATGGCCCCACATTTCGCCAACTGCTTTCCCTGGCCGAAAGCGGAGACGCACTGGCTCTGAAAGCTCTCGATCGGATGGCGCACGCGATTGGGCGGGGCATGCGCATGATCGTGGCGGGATTCTCTCCCGAAGAGATTGTCTTTGTAGGCGAGTTTACGCGTTTGTGGGACCGGATGGGACCTGCCATCGAAGCGAGTGTCGCCGCAGCGGCTCTGGTGGGAAAGCCTCCACGCGTCAGGCCAGCAAAAGCCGATCCCAGCACGGCGCGTTTGCGCGGAACAGTTGCCATGGTTTTGCAAAAGCACTTTGGCCCGGTTATGGAGCGAAGGCAGCGCGGCATAATCATGGCTGAACCAAGGCCAATCCGCAAAGCTTGGCGCGAAATAGCGGGTAAATCTATGTAGATCCAACGCGAGGCGAAGCGCCGCTCGCGAAGAGAGGATATCCCATGTCAGAGCGTGAGTGTCTGTTAAATTCGCTATATAGTTCGATAGCAAAACTAAATCCCAAAGCGACCCTGTTTTTACTCTTGGTCGCCTACGCCTTGGCGCCAGTTCCCCGGTGTGCCGCCCAAGTGCTTTATGGATCACTGACGGGGACCGTGACCGACGCTAGTGGCGCAGTATTGAGCGGCGCAAACGTCTCCGTGATGGAGGTTCAAACCGGCATGAACCGGCAAGCGACCTCTGACTCCAGCGGCATCTACCGTTTCACGACATTATTTCCTGGCACTTATAAGGTGACCATTGTAGCGCCAGGATTTTCAACCCAGGAAACACCCGGCGTGCGCGTGGCAGCGAACGAAATCGCGCGTGTGAACGCACAACTCATGGTGGCGAGCACAACGCAAAACGTGACTGTCACCGGCGAAGCCCCAGTACTACAAACCGACAAGGCCGACGTGCATACCGACCTGTCCTCCCAGCAGATCGAAAATCTGCCTACGGCGGGATCCCAGGGACGAAATTTCCAATCGCTCCTGCGAATCATCCCTGGCGTCGGATTGACCGCGGAGACCAACTCGCTGTCCGGCAACCCACAGCGCGCCATCAATGCCAACGTGAACGGGCAGTCCAATCAGGGCGTCAACACTCGAATCGACGGCGCTCAAGATGCTTATCCATGGCTGCCTGCGAACGTCGCCTATGTCCCGCCTGCGGATGCGATTGAGACAGTCAATGTCGTGACCAACTCGTTCGATGCCGAGCAGGGGATGGCTGGCGGCGCGGCCGTCAACGTGCAGATCAAGTCGGGTACCAACCAGTTCCACGGCAGCGTCCACGAATTTCATACGGATCAGAATTTCGCAGCGCGAAATTACTTCCAGACCGACCCCAAAATTTTTCCGACTAAGAACGTAAACATCCAGAACCAGTACGGTGGTACCTTCGGCGGTCCGGTCCTGAAGGACAAATTATTCTTTTTCGCCGACTACGAGGGTACATCGCAGCGGCAAAAGGCCGGCCCTGACGTTCGCACCCTGCCAACTGCACAGATGGTGCAAGGTGACTTCCGCAATCTGCCGGGAAACCCGATCATCTACGATCCCGCGACGGGCAACGCAAACGGAGCAGGCAAGCAGCAGATCTCCTGCAATGGCGTGCTGAATGTCATCTGCCCGAACCGCATCGATCCCGCGTCGGCGGAGATGATCACGTTGCTCCAACCGTCGCTCCAGCAGGTCTTCCCGACGGCGAACGACTTGAACAATTTCTCGGGGAGCGGAACCGCCTCGTTCACCCGGAACAACGCCGACTTCAAGGTCAACTACGTTCCCAGCTCGAAATCGACCGTCTTTGCCCGATACAGTTTTTCTAAAAGCACGGTGTTTGACCCACCTCTGCTGGGTGCGGCGGCAGGTGATGCAACCAATGGCGGCCAACTTGGCAACGCCCCCGGCCTGATTCAGAGCGTCGGTCTTGGCGGGACCTATACGTTTACTCCCTCCCTGTTGCTGGATTGGAACTTCGGGTTCACCCGGCAACGCCTGGGGGCAACCTTTGATCTCGGTTCACCCAAGGGTCTTGACCTGTTAAAGATCCCCGGTACAAACGGCACCGGCGCACCCGGCGACCCCACTCTCTACAACGGGCTCCCGGCCTTTACCTTCCCGAACATCAACGGCGCGAACCTAGGAAACCCGAACACTGGCAACCCATTCCTGTTTCGCGACAACCAGTTCGTCACCGGCGCTAACCTGACGTGGATCAAGGGAAAGCACTCCCTGCGCGGCGGTATCGAGTGGAACCATACCCAGCTTAATCACTTCCAGCCCCAGGGTGGCACCTTCCAGACGCCGCGCGGCACATTCCAGTTCAATGGGAACGTCACTTCTCAGCAAGGCACGACCCCAACCTGGTTCAACGGCTGGGCCGATTTTCTACTCGGTTTGCCCAGTGCGACCGGTAAAGCAACCGCTCTCTTCAACCCGACTGCTCTGCGATGGTCGCAGTGGGCGTGGTACTTGCGCGACCAGTGGCAGGTGAATCCCAAGCTAACGCTGTCTGTGGGTCTTCGCTGGGAATACTACCCGTTCGGATACAGCGACAACGGCAAGGGTCTTCGCTACCTCAATCTAAACACTGGGAACGTTCTGATCGGCGGCTACGGCAACGTTCCTGTCGACGACGGTATCGACGTCGGACACGGACAGTTCCTGCCGCGATTGGGCTTCGCCTATCGTCTTACGTCGTCGACGGTGATTCGCGCGGGCTACGGGCAGAGCGCCGACCCGAACAACTGGCGCTACTTCCGCAACGCTTATCCATCCGTGCTTCTCGTGACTAACCAGCCGGCGAACACCGCGAACTTTATTCCCGCGGCAAGCCTGACTGGCCTGAACGGCGCCGGGTTGGGTGGAGGAGCCTACTCCGTCCCGACTGGCCTCGTGCTGTTGCCGGTTCCAAACCTGAGCAGCGGTGTAATTCCGCTTCCCACCAGCGCCAGCACGACGACAATCCACAACCCGTTTCGACGCGGCTACATCAACTCCTGGAACCTCATGATCCAGCAGGCGTGGAAGGGACTTGTGTTGGAAACGGGCTACGTCGGCTCGGGCGAAATTCGACCGCTGGTTAACATGAATGCCAATGCGTCGCCGCCGGGGACCGGCAGCGCAGGCGGACTCATCAGTACCGCGCTCGGCCAGAACTACACCGGTACCATCAATGCGGAGGTCCCTTTCAAGAACAACTATTACGATTCGATGCAGACCAAGGTGACGTACCGGTTCAGCGGCTCCTCTGCTGGCTTGGCCTGGACGTGGTCAAAGGCGATCTCCTACGAGGATAATGAAGAACTAAACGCACTTACTTTCCCGTACCCGACATTTTGGGAAAAGAACCGCGGAGTGGCCAATTTTGACCGTACCCAGAACCTTGAGATCTTCGGGGTGCTGCAACTGCCGTTTGGCAGAGGACAGCGCTGGTTGCAGACCGGTGTCGGCAACTGGATCCTCGGCGGCTGGCAGATCAACCCAGTGATCAGCAAAATGAGCGGCATTCCGTTCACGGTGACTGCGGGCGGTAACCTGGCCGCGAATGGTTCTCCACAGACGGCAGATCTCGTCGGCCAGTTTCACCTGACGAATGGGAAGCCGCCGCGCACAGGGCAGACCTGCGCCCAGACCGATCCCACTTGCCACTTCTTCGATCCGGGCGCGTTCGCGGCTCCGCTGATCACCAGCGCCGCCAATGCTCATTACGGGAACACGAACCGCAACGAGTTCCGTGGTCCGGGATACTTCAACATGAACCTGAGCGTCATCCGTGACTTCAAACTTACGGAGCGGTTCACGCTGCAGGTACGAGCTGACGCCTTCAGCTTGACTAACACGCCTCATTTCGCCAACCCGAACGTCTCCTGTCCAGGCAGTGCGACAACTCCTGGTCCGGTTGCGGGCAGCGGACAGTTGTGCAGCTCGGGAAGCAACAACAACTTCGGGGTCATTACAAGCACGCTCCAACCAGGCGGTTTCTTCGGTCCAGACCCTGGCAACCGCACCATTTGGTTGGGTGCAAGCCTGAGGTTCTAAGAAGCGGCTCATCGAGCCAGAATCGACAAGCAACGGAGGCCAGACAACATTGAACTCACCTATCTCGGTAGATGAGATTTAGAAGACCTGAGAGCACGCCGTGCAAGGATCTGCTGGCGAGCTATGGAGAAAAGTGCACGCCTCGGGAGGAGTTCTTGTAAACAACACCGGCTTTCATCACAAACACAACGCGCCGAACGGCTGTGATGTCTTTCAAAGGATCTCCATCTAACGCAATGATGTCCGCGTGCAGGCCGGGGGCGATCGAGCCGATCTGATCGCCCAAGCCCAGCGCTTCGGCTCCCAGCGAATTGGCAGAGACCATCGCAGCCATTGGGTCCACACCGCAGTCGCGCACGCGGTCGATGAACTCCTCGGCATTGCGTCCGTGAGCGCCCGCCACAGCATCCGTGCCAAAAACTATTTTCAGTCCTGGAGTTTTCGACGCACGTCGCACTATGTCGTGGTTCATCGGAAGAATCTTATCCATGGCTGCAAATCCCTCGGCAGTGTAGCCCTCTGTGCCGAGATATTTCTCTTTGTTCAGCAAGTAGTTCTCAATGACCAGCCCGGCTTGCGGATCCAAGTACGTGCCCTTCTCAGCCATTAATTTTAAGTCGTCATCTGTGGCTAGCGTGCCGTGCTCAACTTCGGTGCATCCTGCGAGAGTCGCGGCGCGGACCGCCTCTTTGTACGCATGCACGAGCGTGCGTAATCCCTGCTTCTTTGCTTCGTCGCACGCCGCGTTCAGTTGCTCCTGGGAAAGAATCATTCCTCCACCCTGGCGGATGGACTTCGACGCGAAGATTTTGATCAGGTCCGCGCCGGCTTCCTTTTGCTTCCTCACATACGCACGGATTTCGTCGGGCGTGCCGGTCGCCTCGCCCCGTCCTTCGAGTGGCTGGGCCGCAGTCAGGATGCGCGGTCCGGGGATGATTCCATTCCCGATAGCATCACGAAGGGGAATATCGTTTGGAGAGCCCACACTTTGCACCGTCGTGAAGCCTGCCATCAGCGTCACCGATGCATTTGACGCCGCTTTATAGGCATCCTCTTGTGTTGTCCCTTCCGTGCCGGCGTTCTTCCCGTCCTTGCCGAAGATCCATGTAATGTGCACGTGGGCGTCAATCCAGCCAGGCAACACCGTGAGCCCGCGCAGGTCATAGTCAACGGGACCTTCGATCTTTGGGACGATCGCCACGATCTTTGAGCCCTCGATGACGATCCCAACGTCATGCAGCACGTGGCCCTTGCCATCGAGCACCACGCTCGCGGCAATTAAGGTGCGGTGGGGCGACGGAAGCGCCTGTGTGTCAATTTGAGGGACTGATGCGCAGACGCCAACAATGCTGAGAATGCAGGAAAGGACCATTGCAGGTCGCATCACCACTGCTCCTTCGAAGCTGAAAGTTCGGACCTCTGGCTTGTGCATTGTAGGCATGTAGCGCGCAGCATGTACAGAAAGCGGGTTGGTTGCGAGGTAAGCGTTGCAGGGATCCGCTCCGAAACCAGCGCGATACTTCTTCGCTCAGAAAGTCACATACATTGAAATAACCTCAGCAGCAGGCTCGCCCGCTTAGATAACATGAACTTCATGCGCGTCCATCCCCGATTGGCCGTTCTCATCCTCGTTGTCATCCTGTCTCCGTCTCGATCATTAGGACAACAACTTTCCAAGCAAGAAGCAGCTATCGTCCACTCCATTGACGTAGAGGCCCCTGCGGCAGTGGCGCTGCTGGAGAAAATCGTAAACTTGAATTCAGGGACGTTTAATCCCGCTGGTGTCGTTGAGGTCGGCAAGGTATTGGAACGTGAATTCCAGGCCCTTGGTTTTGCGACCCGATGGGTCCCCATGGACGCGGTTAAGCGCGCCCCTTCGCTGGTCGCTGAACGGCGAGGCAGCCGCGGGGAGCGAGTCCTGCTAATTGGGCACATGGACACCGTATTTGAGCCATCCAGCCCTTTTCAGAGATTTGTTCGAACCGGGGAAATCGCGACCGGTCCCGGCACATCGGATATGAAAGGCGGAATCGTCGTAATTCTCTCTGTGCTGAAGGCACTCAGGAGCGCAGGTGCACTCGACGGAGCCAGAATTACGGTCTTTATTACGGGCGACGAGGAATCCCCTGGTCAGCCTACGGAGATTTCTCGCAAGGAGTTTATTGAAGCGGGGAAGAATAGCGATGCGGCCCTCTCTTTCGAGGCGGGAATAACCGAACAAGGCAAAGACTATGCCAGTACAGCCCGGCGCGGCGCCACCGCATGGGAACTCCACGTCCACGCGAAGTCGGGACACTCCGGCGGCATCTTTTCTGCCTCAGCCGGTGATGGAGCGATATTCGAAGTCAGCCGCATCCTTAATCTCTTTCATGACACGCTGCGCGAACCAAACATGACGTACAGCGCCGGGCTGTTGTTGGGAGGTTCGAATATCAAAGTGGAACCGAGCGGGGACGCTTCAGTTGCGGGAAAGGTGAACATCATACCGGGCGAAGCCTTGGCGATGGGCGATCTTCGCGTACTTACTCCTGACCAACTTGCCCGCGTAAAGGACAAAATGCAGTCGATCGTGAGTAGCCGGAACCTTCCCGGCACTAAGGCGGAGATCACCTTTACCGATAATTATCCACCCATGGCTCCCACTCCTGGCAACGTCGCACTATTGGAGAAGTTGAACGAGGGAAATCGAGCACTTGGTACATCGGAAATCCAGGCTCTGGACCCAATGCTTCGTGGTGCTGGCGACGCTTCGTTTATTGCCCCTTTTGTGGCCGTTCTTGACGGCCTCGGAGCTACGGGAACCGGTGTGCACACGCTCCGGGGGAGATAGTCGATCTGTCTCGCATGCCGCTGCAGAGCAAACGGGCTGCCCTCTTAATCTATCGCCTGATTCAATAAAGAAGCCGACAACACATCCATAAACGTTGTCTTCCCAAACGTGCAAGCTATAATTGGCCCGCGAATGGCTCTAACTTCCGGCACGAAACTTGGGCCTTATGAAATCCAATCGTCCTTAGGCGCTGGCGGGATGGGTGAGGTGTATCGTGCGCGCGATACACGGCTCGACCGCACCGTCGCCGTCAAAATTCTGCCTTCCCACATGTCTGAGAGCCCTGAGGCCAAACAGCGCTTCGACCGCGAGGCGCGAGCTATTTCTTCGCTGAATCATCCCAATATCTGCACGCTCTACGATGTGGGACACCAGGTTGGAGTCGATTACCTGGTGATGGAATTTCTGGAAGGCGAAACCCTGGCCAACCGATTACTTAGAGGTCCGCTCACCACCGAGCAGTTGCTGAAGTGCGCCAATGAGATCTGCGAGGGCTTGGAGAAAGCGCACAAAAAAGGGGTCATCCATCGCGATCTGAAGCCCGCGAACATCATGCTGACCAAGACCGGCGCAAAGCTGATGGACTTCGGATTGGCAAAAACCACCCCAGCCATAGCGAGTCCTGTTTCAGGTTTGACGATGACCTCGTCCGATGCATCACCCGCCCAGCCGCTAACCGCGCAGGGTATGGTCCTTGGGACATTCCAGTACATGTCGCCAGAGCAAGTGGAAGGCAAGGAAGTCGACGCACGCACAGATATCTTTGCACTCGGGGCAGTGCTGTATGAGATGGCCACTGGAAAGCGAGCGTTTGAGGGCAAAACCACAGCCAGCGTTATTGCCGCGGTGCTGGAAAGGAATCCAGCGGCGGTCTCAACCGTGCATCCTGCATCGCCGCCGGCGCTGGACCGCGTCGTGCAAACGTGTCTCGCCAAGGATCCTGACGAGCGCTTCCAGAATGCGCACGACGTCAAGCTGCAATTGAAATGGATCGCCGAAGGCGGATCGCAAGCAGGAGTGCCGTTGCGCGTGGCGGCGGGGCGCACCAACGGCGAGAAACTGGCGTGGTCACTGGTGTGCGGATTCGCGATAGTTGCGGCGGCATTTGCGGTGTGGATGTACGCTCATCCACGTTCGCCGGAAGCCGGCCCGGTACTGGCTTTTGTTCCTCCGCCAAGCGACACTCGTTTTCTTGCGTTCGGTTTTGGCTCAGGACCGGCGGTGGTTTCCCCCGACGAAACAAAACTGGCATTCACTGTGATCGATCAAAATGGCTTGATAAAGCTGTGGACTCGGTCGCTCAAAGCGAACGATGCCACAGCCGTTCCGGGGACGGAAGGGGCGGCTTCGCCGTTCTGGTCTCCGAACAGCCGCTCGCTTGGATTTTTCGCCGGCGGAAAGTTGAAAACTGTGGACTTGGGTGGCGGGAATCTGCAGGCACTAGCGGATAGTTCATGGACGGAAACTGCGGCGTGGGCGCCGGACGGCACCATACTGTTCAGGCCGGCGGCAAGGTCGCCCCTTTTCCGTGTTCCTGCGACTGGCGGGCAGGCCGTGCCGATGCAGCCTCTAGGTGCCAATGACTACTCCGAAAGCGATCCTGCGATATTGCCCGACGGGAGACACGTTCTGATTGCGGTCAGCGACAAAAACCAACACAGGCGTATCCAACTCGCGTCGTTAACGTCTTCAGAGACCAAGTTCGTCCTCGACGATGCACGGCAACCCGCATACTCCGGGGGATTTTTGTTTTTCATCCGGAACCAGAAAATCTTCGCGCAACCTTTTGATCCGGGCTCCGGGAAAGTTTCCGGCATGGCGACTCCAGTAGCGGATGCCGACTGGTATTCGCTGGCGGGACCGGCGGTGCTGGCATTTCAATCTGTTTCGCATGATACGCGGCTGCAATGGTTTGATATGAGTGGGAATCCGATTGGTACGACGGGCCAGGTCGCTTATTATCTTGCTCCAAAAATTGCGCCGGATGGCAAGCAACTGCTGTTTCTGACCGAGGACCTCCAGAACCTGGGCACAACGGATTTGTGGTCGCTTGCCGCAGCCGGCGGGGTCAGCCGGCGGATGACATTCGGTCCGTTCTGGAAGGGTTGGAGCGTATGGTCACCCGATGGAAAATACATCGCCTATGGTGTGGAAGCTTCGGGTAAAGTCCGCATCGTGCGCAAGCCATCGGACGGGTCGGGCGCCGAAGAGACGCTGCTGACTTTCGGCCCAGAGATCTCAGCCGCGTCGGTTGTGGATTGGTCGCCGGACGGCCGGTACTTGTCCTTCGACGCTTTCGACCTCAATCAGGGGCGGAGGGCACATTGGATTCTCCCCTTGTTCGGCGACCGGAAACCGTTTCAGTGCGCTCAAGTGGTTGGCGGCGATCAGTACGATGGAAATTTCTCGCCGGACGGTCACTGGTTAGCCTATTTTTCCGATGAGACGGGACAGCCAGAGGTATACATCGTTCCATTTCCGGGGCCGGGTGGAAAATATCAGATTTCACATGGCGGTGGATGGATCGTTCGCTGGGACAAGAAGGGCGATCTCTTCTTTTTGACCATTGGCAACCAATTGATGAAAGCGGAATTGAATCTGACGAGACAATCTTTGCAGGTGAAGGCTCTCCGCCCACTCTTCCAGATGAATCTCGCGGACACGCCCGCGCCTTTGTTCGACGTGAGCGCAGACGGCCAGCGCTTCCTTGCCGTATCCCCTGCCCGGCCCGAATCCAGTTCGATCAGCTTGTTGCTGAACTGGCCGGCACTACTGCACAACTAAATCAACTCAGAACGAACAGGTTAAGATGGGACAGCGCAGGCTACCTATTCCGCTGGTTGTTTCGTGAGAAACACTACATGAATCGTGAATACCATAAGGGGTACAGCCAGGAACTTCGACGCGACATGGAGCTTCTAGCTTTCGGCCATGGCGGAATACCGTTACTTGTTTTACCCACGTCGATGGGTCGCTTCTTTGACTACGAAGACCGGGGCATGATCGCAACGTTAGGTCCGCGAATAGAGACGGGCAGTCTGCAAGTATTTTGCGCGGACAGCGTCGACGCCGAGAGTTGGTATAACAAAGGCGTTCATCCTCGCCAGCGTGTGTTGCGGCACATGCAGTACGAGCGCTACCTCCTGAATGAATTGCTTCCGTTCATTCGATCGAAAAACTCTTCTTCTCAATTAGCCGTGACTGGATGCAGTTTTGGCGGCTATCACACCATTAATTTTGCTCTGAGACATCCCGACCTGGTGAATTATTGCGTGAGCATGGGCGGAGCTTTCGACATCCACCAGTTTCTTAATGGATATTACGACGAAGATTGCTACTTCAACTGTCCGCCGGATTTCATGAGCAACATGAGCGACGATTGGTATCTGAATTGGTACCGGCGCATGAAGATCGTTTTGGCAACAGGCGAAACCGATATCTGCCGGGATGAAAACATCCGGTTATCCCGTATTTTGAATTCCAAGGCTGTTCCCCATGTGTTGGACGTTTGGGGTAATAATGCTGGACATGACTGGCCCTGGTGGCAGCAAATGGCGGTAAAATTCTTTCTCTGAGTTCGACTCTAAGTTTGGATCGGGCCTATATATAAGGAGGCCGATTGTGAGCCACGGGAAAATAGGAATCATTTTCGGGATGGAGAATACATTTCCGCCCGCATTCGTCGAGCGTGTGAACGCCATGGACGTCGAAGGTCTACGAGCTGAGTTTGTAAAACTCGGCGGCGTCAAAATGGCGGAGCCGAGCGGGTATCGCGTTATCATCGATCGCATCTCGCATGATATTCAGTTCTATCGTGCTTATCTGAAGAATGCGGCACTGACCGGAACGGTCGTTATTAATAATCCCTTCTGGTGGACGGCCGACGACAAGTTTTTCAACTATTCGCTGGCGACCAAACTGGGCGTGGCTATCCCGACGACGGTAATTCTGCCCCACAACACCCATCCGGAAGGTACGACAAGCCAATCGATGCGGAACCTGATCTATCCGCTGAATTGGGACGAGATTTTTCAGTATGTTGGGTTTCCTGCCTTCCTCAAGCCGTACGCTGGCGGAGGTTGGAAGCACGTTTACAAGGTCCATTCGCCGGAAGAGTTTTTTCACTATTACAACCAGACCGGCGACATGTGCATGACCTTGCAGCATGGCGTGGAGTTTACCGACTATTTCCGCTGTTACGTAATTGGCCAGGAGAAGGTCCGCGTGATGCATTACGATCCGCGAGCGCCGCACCATGAGCGCTACGTGAAAAATCCGGCGGCGACGAACCCCACCCTTCACGAACGCGTCGTAAATGACTCGCTAACTTTGTGCCGCGCGCTGGGATACGATCTCAACACCGTGGAGTTCGCGGTCGAAGACGGTATTCCCTACGCCATTGATTTCATGAATCCGGCCCCAGATGCGGATGTCCATTCCGTCGGCGCGGAGAATTTTGAGTGGGTCGTCAACGCAGTCGCCGAACTGGCTATACAAAAAGCTCTTAGCAGTGACAATCCCAACAAGGAATTGCATTGGGCTGCCTTCCTCGCTGGACATAAGCCGGGGAAACCCGCCGTGGCAAAGCGTTCTGCAAGAAGACAGGCCACAGCTTAAGAAGCGACGGGATTATACTGATTGACGCCGCAATGAGCTTGGGCCGGATTTCTGCGGAGTCGCTGTATGCCACCAACCTTTACGATCGGAATCGAAGAAGAGTACCAAACGGTTGACCCGGTCACCCGCGATCTCCGCTCGCACATTCACGCCGAAATTATCGAAAAGGGCAAGCTGCGTCTTCAGGAGCGGGTCAAGTCGGAGATGCATCAGTCCGTGATTGAGGTTGGAACATCCGTATGCGGCGGTATCAAGGAAGTCAAAGAAGAGGTTAAGAAACTTCGCCGCGACATGATTTCCTTGGCTAGGGAGAACGGGCTTCGACTCGCCTCTGCCGCAACCCATCCTTTCGCTGACTGGCGCGCCCAAGAAATAACCCAGGACGACCGCTACAAAAACATCGTTGAGGATCTGCAGCTCGTGGCCCGCGCCAACCTGATCTTTGGACTGCATGTACACATTGGAGTCGAAGACCGCGAAACTGCCATTCAGCTGATGAATCACGCGCGATATTTTCTTCCACATATTCTTGCTCTTTCCAGCAACTCGCCGTTCTGGCTGGGAATGAATACCGGGTTAAAATCTTATCGCTGCAAAGTTTTCGACAAATTCCCGCGAACGAATATCCCTGATTATTTTCCCAGTTGGGGTGAGTACGACAATTTCATCAAGCTGCTGATCAAGACTAATTGCATTGATAATGCCAAAAAGATTTGGTGGGATATTCGCCCGCATCCTTTCTTCAACACTCTGGAATTTCGCGTGTGTGACATTCCGATGCGGGTGGATGAGACGATTGCGTTGGCGGCGCTGATCCAGGCAACAATTGTGAAGCTCCACAAGCTGTACTCGGCGAATCAGGGATTCCGTCTCTACCGCCGGGCTTTAATCATGGAGAACAAATGGCGCGCGGCGCGTTACGGACTCGATGGCAAGATGATTGATTTCGGGAAGCAGACAGAAGTTCCGGTGCGCGAATTGATTCTCGAGTATCTGAATTTCATTGACGACGTTGTAGACGAACTGGATTCGCGAGAAGAGTTAAACTATATCCACGAGATCCTCAGGATGGGCACGGGCGCGGACCGCCAGTTGCGAATCTTTCAGGAGACCGGCGATTTGAAAAAAGTAGTGGATTACATCATTGAAGAGACGGGGATCGGATTGGACGAATCGTCCGAAACCGCCTCGGCTAGAAAAGTAGGGTAATGAACGCCCCAGTCAGCCCAGCCAATCGTCAGCTGGATAATCTTCCCTTCAGTTCTGAACTTACACCTGGCGCTCGCAACGCGGTGAATGTTTGCCTGCGAATTCAGCCGAGCGAGAAAGTCACGGTGATCACGGATGAGGTCACGAGTGAGATCGCGGCCAGCCTCGTCCACGAACTAAACGATATCGGCGCCCCGCACCGCGCCTGGGTGTTAGAAGATCTCGCGCCGCGTCCGCTTGTAGATTTACCGCAAGAGATTCTCGAAGATTTGGAAACCAGCCAGGTAAGTATTTTTGCGGTTCAGGCACAGACCAATGAACTTCGATCTCGAATGCAAATGACTGCCGTAGTAAATCGGCGCAAGATTCGTCACGCCCACATGGTCAACATCAACCGCCAGATCATGATGGAAGGCATGCGCGCGGATTTCCTGAAAGTGGATCGCATCAGCACCAAAGTAGTTGAGATGGCAAGGAAAGCAAAACAGATTCGGGCGAAGACAGCGGCGGGCACCGACCTGGTTGCCGATATGAATCCCAACTATCACTGGCTCAAGACCAGCGGTATCATCAGTCCCGACAAATGGGGAAACCTGCCGGGCGGAGAAGTATTTACTGCGCCAGGTGAAGTTAACGGGACGTTCGTGATTGATGGCGTTGTGGGAGACTACCTGTGCGCGAAGTTCGGAGATTTGAAAGATACTCCCCTGACAATCGAAGTTGAGGGGAACCGGTTGACTAAAGCGCACTCTTCAAACCGCGAGCTTGAAAACGATTTTTGGAATTACACTCACACTGACGAAAATAGTGATCGCGTGGGTGAATTCGCGATCGGCACGAACATCGGACTAACAGATCTGATCGGACAAATCCTTCAGGATGAGAAGTACCCGGGAATACACATCGCCTTCGGAAATCCTTATGGCGAACACACCGGTGCGGAATGGTACTCTTCGACGCACATCGATGTCGTTGGCCGCAAGTTTGACATCTGGGTCGATAATGAGCAGATTATGCGGCAGGGCCAATTTCTGCTGCAAGCCTGATTGCTTTCGAAGCGGCCGTCCGTGAAACATGATTCCCCCTCTGCGTCACGCCTTCAACCGAGACTTCACTCCAGAAAAATATCTGTCGCTTCTCAGACGGATGGAAGACCGCTGCGGAACCCCAGTCAAGTTTCGCCTTAGCGAGACTCCCTGTTTCTTTCCCAAGAGTTTGATAGATCAGATGGTTCAATTTGGCAAAGAACTGATACAGCAACTTGATACCGAGCAATACCGCAAAGCCTCGTCGGAATCGATCCCACCAGAATTCAATGTTCCTAATGAAGATGCTCACCCACTGTTCATACAGGTTGACTTTGGTTTAGTCCGCGATGCGGCCGGACAAGTGGCGCCCAAGTTGGTTGAGTTGCAAGGCTTCCCATCGCTCTATGGATACCAAGCCATGTTGTCGCGGGCGTACATTGATGTTTTCGACTTGGATGACAATCTGAAGTATTTACTGGGCGGGCTGAATTGGGGCAGCTATCAGCAACTGCTGCGACGCGCTATCGTGGGCGAGCATGATCCAGAAAATGTCATTCTCATGGAAGTTGATCCACTCCATCAGAAAACTCTTCCGGATTTCTTAGTCACAGAAAAGCTTCTGGGAATAAAGACTGTAGCCATCACCGACATCGAGCAGGACGGGACGAGGTTGTTCTATCACCGTGAAGGCGAGCGCATCCCAATAAACCGCATTTACAACCGCACAATCGTTGACGAATTGATGCGCAAAAATCTGAAACTCCCTTTCCGGTTGACCGGCGATCTCCAAGTGGAATGGGCTGGCCATCCCAATTGGTATTTCCGGATGAGTAAGTTTTCTCTGCCATATCTGCGCCACGAGTGCGTACCGCAAAGCTGGTTTTTGGATCGCGTTGGCAATGTGCAGTTCGACAATTACGTTCTTAAACCGCTTTTTTCATTCGCGGGATTGGGCGTAATTCTGAATGCCACACCACAAGATATCGCTAAGATTCCTGAAGATAAGCGATCCCAATATATTGTCCAGCAGCGGATGACGTTCGAACCAGTTATTGAAACCCCATCCGGCAAAACCAAAGCTGAAGTTCGCATAATGTACATCTGGCTTGACGATCTAACCCCGGTGATGACAATCGTCCGGATGGGTCGAGGCTTGATGATGGGCGTAGACCAAAATCGAAACATGGAATGGGTGGGCGCTTCCGCAGGCTTGTACTCTTCTTAGAAAACATAGACAACAGCGTGCTCGTCGAAGGACCCGTTCGCGCTACTTCAGAAGGAGGCTCATTTCAGTGTCAGCGCGACATACTTGGCTCCCGCGTCCTGAAATGGGATCTCACACGGTCGGTTTTTCTAGAGATTTCGCAAGCCGGGCAATTCGCGCGTTCTTAAATGCGACCCCCGGAAGACTCGAGTGTTGTCGCAATGCTGGAAATTGCCTGCTATCAATGTGAGTCACGGGCTACTTTTGATCCACTGCGCCCGACGAGAAAATCCAAGTCGGCTCCTTTGTCCGCCTGAAGAACGTGCTTGGTATACATTCTCACCCATCCGCGATCCGGCAATGGAGGCGCCGTCCATTGCTTCCGTCGAGCAGCAAGCGTACTTTCGTCAACCTCCAGCTTCAGTGATCTTCCGGGGACATCGAGCGCGATCACGTCTCCGGTGCGGACAAGGGCCAAAGGTCCGCCCGCCGCGGCTTCCGGGCAAATATGCAGGACGACTGTCCCGTAGGCAGTTCCGCTCATTCGCGCATCCGAAATGCGAACCATATCGCTGACGCCTTTCCGCAGCAGTTTTCCCGGTAAAGGCATGTTGCCAACTTCCGCCATTCCCGGATAGCCGCGCGGTCCGCAATTCTGTAAAACCATGACGCAGTTCTCATCAATATCCAGGCTGTCGTCATTGACGCGGGAGTGAAAATCCTCGATGTTTTCGAAAACTACGGCGCGCCCGCGATGTTGCAGGAGGCTTGGACTGGCGGCAGACAATTTAATGACTGCGCCATCTGGCGCAAGATTGCCCCGCAGGATGGCTATGCCGGCATTGGGTTTGAAGGGCTCCGCGAAATTGTGAATTACGTCCCGATTCCAACAAGGCGCTTCCGCGACGTTTTCCCAGATCGGCTTCCCATTCACCGTCAAGGCATCGCGGTTAAGAACGCCTGCTTCTCCCAACTCGCGAAGGACGGTTGGAAGACCCCCAGCGTAGAAAAAATCTTCCATCAGGTACTTGCCTGACGGCTGAATATTGACGAGGCACGGTAAGCCGCGTCCCAGCTTGTCGAAGTCATCCAGGCAAAGCGGCACGCCAACTCGTCCTGCAATGGCGATCAGATGAATCACGGCGTTAGTGGATCCGCCGATTGCGGCGTTGGCGCGAATCGCATTTTCGAAGGCCTTCCGCGTGAGAATTTGCGAGATGCAGACATCCTCTTTCACCATTTGAACAATACGCCGGCCGGTCATCTGAGCAAGGGTATTGCGGCGAGCGTCCACGGCGGGAATCGCCGCGTTTCCCGGCAAGGCCATGCCGAGTGCTTCGACCATGCTTGCCATGGTTGAGGCGGTGCCCATGGTCATGCAATGGCCCTTCGACCGGTGCATGCAACTTTCCGCCGAGAAGAATTCCTCGGCTTTCATTTCGCCCTTGCGGACCTGATCCGTCATTTGCAAGACGCCGGTTCCGGAACCCAGGTCTGTCCCGTGGAATTTTCCTGAAAGCATGGGACCGCCCGAGACACCGATGGTGGGCAAGTCGCAGGAAGCCGCTCCCATTAGAAGAGACGGCGTGGTCTTGTCGCAGCCCATTAGGAGAACCACGCCATCCATCGGGTTGGCGCGGATCGACTCCTCGACATCCATGCTGGCGAGATTGCGGAAAAGCATGGCAGTAGGCCGGATTTGAGTCTCGCCCAACGACATCACGGGAAACTCAAGAGGAAAACCTCCAGCTTCCCATACCCCGCGCTTCACAAATTCGGCAATTTCGCGGAAATGCGCATTGCAAGGAGTGTATTCCGACCAGGTATTACAAATGCCGATCACGGGACGGCCATCAAAAAGATCATGAGGCCAGCCCTGGTTTTTCATCCAGCTCCGGTGCATAAAACCATCGCGGTCCTGCCGCCCGTACCATTCCTGACTGCGAAGTTTCTTCATTTTGTCCCGGGTTCCGAATTTTGTTGAGGCCATGCTACGAAGAGCCGATGCTTTCGGACAGTTATTTCACTTTCCGTGCACAGACTTAAAGCAATCCGATAATATCGGAAAAAGGGCGTATAAACGCAATCTCAACTTGACGAAAACAGGTGTCCCACATGATGATTTGTGTGGTTTCACTGCGAGCGAAATAATTTCCACCTCCAGAACCCAGAAGACCAAACATTATTCGGCGAATAAAACTCACTAATCTTGAAGAGCTACAAAATTGCAATCATCGAAGGCGACGGCATCGGCCGCGAAGTCGTTCCCGAGGGTCTGCGGGTTTTGGAGGCTGCCGGCCGCAGCTATGACATCGGTTTTTCATGGCGGCATTTTGATTGGAACTGCGAAACCTACCTGAAGACCGGCCGGATGATGCCCGAAGACGGCTTGGATCAATTGCGCGAATTTGACGCGATTTATTTGGGTGCGGTCGGGTATCCGGGAGTGGCTGATCACATTTCACTGTGGGGGCTGCTCATCCCAATTCGTCGCGGATTCCAGCAGTACGTCAATCTGCGGCCTGTACGCCTTCTCAAAGGCATCGAATCTCCCCTGAAAAATCTTGCAGGCGGAGCGATTGATTTCTGCATTGTTCGCGAAAACAACGAAGGTGAGTATTCGGAAGCGGGCGGACGCCTTTTCCGGAACACGGATGCCGAAATCGCGATTCAGGAAGCGGTCTTCACCCGCCGTGGCTGTGACCGTATTATGCGTTACGCATTCGAGCTGTCACAAGAACGCAAACGCCACGTCACTTCGGCGACGAAGTCAAATGGCATTGTGCACACCATGCCTTTCTGGGACGAGCGTTTCAAGATCATGGCTCAGAAATTTCCCGATGTGCGCTCCGACCAATATCATATTGACATTCTGAGCGCGCACTTCGTTTCACACCCTGAATGGTTTGATGTAATCGTTGGATCAAATCTTTTCGGCGATATTTTGTCCGACCTCGGCGCGGCCGTAGTGGGGTCTATCGGGTTAGCGCCGTCCGCAAATCTCAATCCGGAACGGGTTTATCCGTCAATGTTTGAACCCGTACACGGCTCCGCGCCCGATATCGCGGGCAAAGGGATCGCCAATCCTGTTGCCCAAATCTGGTCAGGAGCGATGATGCTGAGGCATCTCGGCGAACCGGCTGCCGCAAACGCGATAGAAACCGCATTGGAAACAGTCCTTGCGGACGCCAAAATGCACACTCCTGATCTCGGGGGAAACGCTCGAACAGGCGACGTCGGTGAGGCCATTGCCAGCCAGATCTCGACTGCTGGCTGAGTCAAATGAGTTCATCAGCCGAAGTCGAGCGCAGCGCCAGACGCCGGATCGCGCGACGCTTACTCCCTTTCCTCTGGTTCCTTTACGTCATTGCATTTCTCGATCGCGTGAATGTTGCCTACGCGGCCCTGGAAATGTCGCACGACCTTGCTTTCAGCGATCGCGTATTTGGCCTGGGCGCCGGAATATTTTTCATCGGCTACGTTTTGCTCGAAATCCCAGGAGCGCTGATCGTCGAACGCTGGAGTGCGCGGCGATGGATTGCCCGCATCATGTTCTCCTGGGGAATCATGACTGCCCTGGTGGGGTTGGTGCATACTTCCAAAGAATTTTACGCGGCACGATTTCTTCTGGGAGCGGCGGAAGCAGGATTTTTCCCTGGCATCATTGTCTATCTCACACACTGGTTTCGTCAGGAGGATCGCGCAAAAGCCATTGCTGCGTTTATGACCGCAATTCCTATTTCCAATATTTTCGGTTCTCCCATAGCAGGTCAGATACTGCAACTGCACTGGCATGGGTTAGAGGGTTGGCGCTGGTTATTTATTCTAGAAGGTGTTCCAGCGGTGCTTTTTGGGGTGGTCACGCTCTTTTATCTGACCGATTGGCCCAGGCAAGCGACATGGCTTACCAACGAAGAATGCGAGTGGATCACGAGCGAACTCGAACGCGAAAAACAGAAAAAGGCAAGCCGGCGCGTTTATACGATTTGGCAGGCCCTTCGCCAGCGAGACGTGATTTTACTCACCTTGATCTACTTTCTGGGGAGCACGGGAATGTACGGATTTGTCATCTGGTTCCCGACCATCTTGAAGCGAGCATCGGGACTGTCCACGACAAAAGTGACTTTGCTGGTCGCTTTACCCTACATTGCCGGACTGCTTGCGATGTTGCTGAATGCCTGGCATTCCGACCGAACCAGCGAGCGGCGCTGGCATACTTCGATATGCCTGCTTGGGGCAGGAGCGTGGCTGATTCTCGCGATTGTTTCCGGTCCCCATATCGGGATAGGGCTTTGCTTCTTCATTCTCTTTGCCGCATTTGTGCATGCCTACCAGCCAACTTTTTGGGCCCTACCCAGTGCATTTCTTGGTGACTCCGCTGCCGCGGCATCTATCGGATTAATTAATTGTGTAGGAGGATTGGGCGGGTTCGCCGGTCCCTTCATCATGGGATACCTGGTGACTCGCACCGGTTCGTTTGCCTCAGGCCTACTTTGGTTGGTGATTAATCTCTTCCTCGGCGGGATTCTGGTCCTGTCCCTGAAGCGACCTCAGGCTTTCTCGGGAACCCGCCGGTGAAACGTTACAACGAACTATTGTTAGGACTATTGTTATGGGTTATGTCATAGACATTCGGCATCCTGTACATCAACGATGAAACACCTTATTGTCCGCTTTCTTCAAAAATATCTGCTCAATCCGCCCATTAAACTTCTGTTTGCGATCGGCGTTGCCCCACCCGGATATGCGCTCCTGGAAACAACCGGTCGCAAGACCGGAAAGCCGCGCCGCACCCCCGTGGGCAACGGACTCGTGGGCGCGCAGTTTTGGATCGTGGCAGAGCACGGCCAGAAGGCTGGTTACATTCGCAATATTGCTGTTAGTCCAAGGGTGCGCCTGAAGCTGCGCGATGGGCCGCTGGCTCGCTGGTATACCGGCACAGCCCACTTGCTTTCTGAAGATGATCCACGCGAGCGCCAACACTGGCTCGCAAATCAGTTGCCTGGCAGCGCCAGCAATGCCGCCGCTGTCCGCTTTTTCGGCACCCAACTTCTCACGGTTCGGATTGATCTGGATGCCTGACACGTGGTACTGCGTAATGCAACCACGTCGGAGGCTATCGGCAATCAGCCGTCAGTCTGGTTTGCCTGGATACCCCTGCCATACATACTCCAGTGCCTCGGGCAGGGTTTGTTGTTTCGTAGCGCGGTCGGTGTGCCCGGAGTTACGGGCAAAAATAAACTGGTAATGGTAGCCCCTGGCGGCTAGAACTTTGGCCATGTTCTCATTCGCCACAACCCAATCGTGCATGTGGTCGTCCATGACATTTGGATTGAGAAGGTCTCTGTCGCCAACTTCCATCCAGATTCGAAGTGGTTTGGCCGGACTGTTCGGGATGAGGTGTTCATGAAATTCCCACGCGCCGTGGGGACTCTGCGGATTATATGGCCACTGTTGGTTCACGTAAGTCCCAGAATAGGTAAGGACACGGTGATATAGCTCTGGGTGGTACCATGCCATGATCAAGGCGCATGATCCGCCCGAGCTGCCGCCCATGGTAGCCCGGCCCTCTGGGTCTCTGGTCAGTTTCACATGGTATTGAGTCTCCACGAGCGGCAGAACTTCTTTCTCTACGAACTCCGCGTACAGGCCTGACATCGTGTCATACTCTAGGCCGCGTTCACTGCCTTGCGCGTCGCCGCCACCATTGCCTATGGAAATTGCGATCATCACCGGCACTCGGTGCTGAGCAATCAGGTTATCCAGAACGGTGAACAGGTCACGGTCTGGTCCGTCCGCGCCGACGATAAATGGTGCGACCGTGCCTGGAACGTATTGTTTGGGAACGTAAACGGTCACGCGGCGAGTGTACGGAGCTGGGTGGCTGGTCGTCACCACTAGCTTACCGTGGTCGGCGGGATCGACCGTACCAAAGGTATTTGCTTCACGTGCGATGCCGGGATAGATTTTGCTATCAGCCGAATTCATTGTGAACTCAAACACCATTCCTTGCGGCACGCCTTCTTGCGTAGACATCTCCGATGCGCGGTTGTGGGTGGGGCCAATGATAAAGTTTCCGTCAGTACTCGCCGGAGCATTAGTGCCGTCGGGCAACTCCCGGGCTGTGACATAACCGGCCGTGCTGGGATCGCGGGTGGGCGGCGTCGGGCGTGCTGGGCGTGCCACCGTCGGCGTTTGAGCCATAGCCGGGCCGACGCCAGACATCAGGCTGATCATAAATGCGACGCTTAGGGGACCAAACATTGAGTACTCCTCTATCCCTTAGTGATTTTTCATTGCGGCTAGGAATATAGCGCTGATTGTGCGGCACAGTTTAAAGCATTACCCTGACATGAGACAGTTTTCCATGAAAGAAACCCTCACTGCTGCTCTCAACCTGCCGTGGGTCCGTGCCCAATTTCCCTCTTTGATGCAAACCGTGAATGAGAATCCGGCGGTATTTCTTGATGGACCCGGCGGCACACAGGTTCCGCAGAGTGTAATCGATGCAATGTCTGGTTATCTAAAAACCAACAATGCCAATACCCACGGGGCGTATGCGACTAGCCGTCGTACCGATGAGATGATTGCCAACGCTCGTGCGGCGATGGCGGATTTTCTTAATTGCGATTCTGATGAAATTGTTTTTGGCCAGAACATGACGACCCTGACTTACGCGATTAGCCGCTCCATCGGTCGCCACCTCAAGCCGGGAGACGAAATCGTACTCACTTACCTGGATCACGATGCCAACATTTCGCCGTGGCGTGCCCTCGAAGAGAATGGAGTAAGCGTCCGATTCGTGGAAATCAATCGGGAAAACTGCACACTCGACATGACTGACCTGGCGCGAAAGCTGACTAGGCGAACCAAGGTCGTTGCTGTTGGTTATGCATCCAATGCGGTCGGAACAATTAACGATGTGAGGGAAATCACCCGCCTGGCCCATCAAATGGGGGCACTAACCTACATTGACGCTGTTCACTTCGCTCCGCATGCGGCTATCGATGTCCGGGCGCTCGATTGCGATTTCCTGGTCTGTTCGACTTACAAGTTCTTCGGACCACATATGGGCGTGCTCTATGGGAAACGCGAGCATTTGAAGCGCCTGGCTCCGTACAAAGTTCGGGCTAATACCGACGAAATCCCGAATTGCTGGGAATGGGGAACGCTGAACCACGAGGGCATCGCAGGAATTGGTGCTTGCGTGGATTACATCGCCTCGATAGGAAGGCAGGTAGAGCCAGAAGTATCAAGTCGCCGCCAAGCTGTGTTAGCGGCGTATGCGGCGATTGGAGAACAGGAACACCGACTGATGGGAACACTGATGGCTGGCTTAATGGCGATCCCCGCTTTACGGCTGTTTGGGATCACAGAGGCGAGACAATTCGATCAACGCTGTCCCACCGTTGCCCTTCGGGTCTCCGACCACACTCCTGGCGAACTTGCCAAAATGTTAGGTGAGCGTGGCTTCTTCATCTGGCATGGCAACTTCTACGCATTGAACCTTACCGAAAAGCTGGGAGTAGAAAAAGACGGGGGCTTGCTACGTATTGGTTTAGTGCATTACAACACAGACGAGGAAGTAACACTCCTGTTATCCGCGATGCGAGAAATCTTAAGCTAGTCGGTGGTTCTCCAACTTCACACGTCGAAGCTACTCGATGATTCTTCAAGGCCGAACCCCAATGAATATCCCGTTTGACCTATATCATGGATGTGCCCCGATCACCGAAGCCTTTTCATTGCTCTCAGGGGACCAGGAAACGAAGTGGATCTTCCATGGTTATGCCAAGCTTGAAGACTGGCCATGATGCCGCTCGCCGCCGATTCTGGCTGGCGATGTCGGGGTTTGTCATGGTGCTTGCGCTGCTGCCCTTTTCCTACAAAGTCGAACGTCACCTGGAGACATCTGTTCACATCAAGGGCGGAGAAGCCGAAAAAGTTGACCTGGAACTGACGCAGCGTTTCCAGTCTCCGTACGCCCACCGCCTGGTTCTGGTGATCAGCGGTATTCCCGATCCGGATTCAGCCAAAGGCGCAGACGCATTGGGCTTCCTAACCAGTTCACTGCGTAGTGTGACAGGAGTATCGGGTGCCGTCTCGAGTCTGGATTGGCCAGATTCTCTCTTCACTGGAAACAATGGTGGGGCCTTAATCATCGTTGGGTTGGACCCGCACAATGAAACTGTCGAGGCGTTGGTCCCCAAACTAAGGGCAAGAGCAGACTGGATGGAAGGTCAGCTCAGGTCGCAATACTCCAATGTCAAACTGGAGATTACGGGTGAAACGCCACTGGAGTTTGATCTTCGCAAGGTCAGTGCAGATGACGTCAACCATGCCGAGGAACGAGCGATGCCGGTAACTCTCTTGTTACTGTTGCTGGCGTTCGGTAGTCTCGTGGCCGCGCTATTGCCGCTGGGAGTTGGGGTACTCTCAATCTCGATGGCGATGGGTGCGGCTGCGCTACTCGCGCGTTATCTGCATCTGTCGATTCTGCTGCAGAATCTGGCGACGATGCTCGGCCTTGGCTTGGGCATCGACTATGCATTGCTGATGGTGAGCCGGTTTCGCGAGGCATTAGCCGAGGGATATGATCCCGGCCACGCTGCCGATATTGCTGCCGGCTGCGCGGGGCGGACGCTGATAATCTCGGCCACGACAGTTGCAATCGGATTTTCAGCGCTGCTGACTGTGCCCATCAGCGAACTGCGCTCCATCGGGATAGCTGGCCTGCTGGTAACCGTTTTTAGTGTCATGCTGTGTACATTCATTCTGCCGTGGGTGCTTGGTCTGCTCGGGCATCGCATCGATGCCGTAAGAGCGCGTCTTCCAGTCAGACGATTCAAAACGCCGGAGGACCCGTGCGCGGCGAGTGTGCGGTGGGTGCGGTGGGGCAGCATCATAACCCGCCGTCCCTGGACAGGTCTGCTGGTCGCCGCGACTCCGTTACTGATCCTTGCGTTCCAGGCACGGAAAATCTCTCCCGGGATTCCTGACCATGACTCGCTCCCGGCCGCGGCTGAGTCTGTGCAAGCGCTGCACACGCTTCAAGGCATGGGGCGGTCGGGTATTGTGCAGTCGCTCCGAGTTATCCTTGAGTTGCCGCCGCAGTCTCCGCCGCTCTCGCCGGCTGGCTGGCTGGCTCTCAGCCGGTTGACGAAGAACTTCCAGAATGATCCCAGAGCAGAAGAAGTCTTATCTCTCCCGACTCTGACGGGGATGTCTGATACAGCGGATGCTGTCGACAATGTACCCGAGGCAATTCGCAAGAGCTTTCTTCGCAGCGATGGCCAAGCTACCTTGATTGAGTTGCTACCCACCGCCACTCTTTCGCTCAATGAACAGATACGATGGGTACGAGAGGTGCGTTCCTCCGATGTCGCGAAGATAACCGGCGCACCCGGCGCTGTGCTGCGCATCGGCGGCGTTCCCGCACTCGAAGCAGATTATGACTCGGTAGTAAAAGAGCGGTTGCCGAAGGTGGTCCTTGGCGTCATCTTGGGGAGCTTGCTGGCGCTCCTGATCGGGTTACGTTCTCTATTTGCGGCTGTCAAAGCAATTCTGCTCAATCTGCTCTCCGTTGGCGCTTCGTTCGGTGCGTTAGTTGTCGTTTTTCAGGAAGGCCACGGTAGCAAACTCTTTGGGCTCGACGGACCGACCGGCAGCGTTTACCCGATCGTGCCGATTCTCTCCTTTGCTATCGTCTTCGGATTGAGCATGGACTACGAGGTCTTCCTGGTCGCCCGAGTCCTCGAAGAACGGCGGTGCGGTCTATCTGAGAGATCAGCGGTGATCGAAGGGCTGGCGCGGACTGCTGGGCTCATCACGAGCGCCGCGGCAATTATGATTGCCGTCTTCACCGCATTCACCGTGGGAGGCTTTCTGGTCGTCCAAATGCTCGGCTTTACGCTCGCTGTGGCAGTGTTTATCGATGCCACAGTAGTGCGGATGGTAGTCGGGCCGGCACTACTGCAACTTGCCGGCGACTGGAATTGGTGGCCCTTTGGCTTATATGGGGCTCCGGCAACGCCTGAAAAGGAGCTTATCCCATGACGCCGAACATCCTGGATGCTCCAGGGACAGCACCGGGCTTCAACCCAGCCGAATTAATCAATTCGATTTATTTCACTTTCTCTGCTTGAACGCCGGACTGGCCGATATCGAAGTCCTTGCGTCCAAGCTTCGCCTTTGCTGAGCCACCTTCAATTACAAGAATCGAGGAGCCGGCCTTGCCCTGAAGCTTTGTCTCCACCTGTGTCGCAGACCAAACGCCGCTGATCTGCCGCAGCCCATAGTAAATGAACTCCTTTTGCTGTCCCGTCCCGCGAAGCGTCTTCACTACATGCACGGGGAACAAAATGCCGCGGTCAATCCACGATGTTACTGAATCAAAGTAAGTCCTGTCCTGAGGGCCTGACGTGCTCTTAAGGACGAAGCAATCCCGTGCGCCGTATTTCTCCGGTGCCATGAGTTCCTGGTTCTTCCAGAAGAACTGGTTTTCTACCATGTCTTCATAGGAGAAGTCAGTTCCCACTAGTGGGTCGTTCCAACGTTCGAATGGCAACACGCCAGCTACTTTTTCGCCGGGAAGTACCGCCTCGATGGTGACGTGCCCATTCGCGCTCATATGAAGAAGAAGGATCGTCTTCTCTGAGCCAGGCCCCGAGATCTCGCATAGCAGACGCAGACCATCGGAAAACCAGTGAGCTTTGGCGACAAACTTATGGCTTGTGCGCTTACCATCGCCCTCCAACCGTGTGAGTCGCCCGGTCATGCGGTAATCCAACTTCTCAATACGCTGACGCGAGGCAGTCAGCACAGTTTCCAGGTCAGGATTCGCCGCGAAGGACAGCGATGGATGCGCCAGCGACCACAGCACTAGCAAAGCGATGGACGCTTGAATCGTTCCTAAACCGCAATCCGCCCATCTGGCCTCTAGATGCCGACCAATCCTGAGGATGCGAGAGACCGTTACTACGCGGCGCTGGAGGGTCATGCCTATGTATACACCAAGTTATCGGCGAGAAGATTCGTCAATCAAACTGCAAACTGTGAAACTTCTCGGAGGTCGGGCCGAGCTGGTGACAAACGTATTGTTTCTTTTCTTCCGACCACGGCCTAATGAGCAGAGTCTTCCTTCCGCGATCGGCCTGTCACATTTGACAGTACCTCCGCGCAAACATCAAGTGTCATAGTCCAAGTGCTCGTTGGGATTCCCTTGTTTGTTGTTCATGGCAACTGGTGGGAGCAAGTTCATGTCTGGAAGACGCGCACACGGTAGCATACAATTCGCTGTTTTCTTCTTCTTAGCGTTCGCCGTGTTTCCGTCATTAAGTCGAGCCCAGGTTCCTGTTTCAAGATTACGACGGAAGACAGCTCCATTAAGTTCGCCGTGAAGGCATCGGTGAAGGTAAGCGGCACTTTCGACAAGTGGGACGCCACTCTAACCTATCCGTCCACTGACCCGACCACTGGCGTTTTGGAGATCAAGATTCAGGCAGACAGTGTCGATACCGGAAGCGGAATCAAGGACGGCAAGCTAAAGAGCAAAGACTTCTTCAACGCCGATCAGGATCCGTTGATCACGTTTCTCTCAAAGAAGATTGTGCAGACAGGCCCCACCACCTTCGATGTGCAGGGCGATTTCACGATACGTGGAGCGACTAAACCGCAGACCTTGACGCTAACCGTTTCCGGCGCGGGGACAGGCTCAGGGGAGGTTCGTGGGACCATGGTCTTCGACCGTAAGGACTACGGGATGAATAAAGGCATTCCCTTCGTTCACGTCGGCGACAGCGTCGACGTAACAGTCGACCTGCATGGTAAGCGAATCAGTGGGCCTCCGTTGGTGTTTAAGCAATAGACAGCCTGCAACTCGCACGGCTTCTGTCTTTCACTGGGCCGCGCCTTTACCCGAGGGCGGGCGATCCTCCCTGCGGGATGGTAAGCTGGGTCGGCCCTGTGCTTCGCATCCCCGGCTGCTCATGCTCGAGAGGCCGAGCACCAGCGTTGACCATCGTTAGTTGCAGCACACCAATCGCGGAGCCTTTGAAAATGGAGATCCAGTGACCGGTCGCTTCGCTTTGAAAATCGGCGATCATCTCGAGAATGCCGAGACTAAGAAATACTATACCGAAAGGAATTTTTCGGAGGTCGCACCCCGGTACGATTTCATCACTAGAGCACTTTCTTTCAGGCGCGACGCGGCATGGAAGCGCACTCTGATTTCATTGCTTCCCTCTCAAGAATCCCCTGTTTGCGTTGATCTCGCCTGCGGCACCGGCGACATCGCGTTTCTGCTTGCCGGCAAATACCCACGTGGCCGCATCGCCGGAGTGGACATCACCGAGTCGATGCTGGATATCGCCCGTCGCCGCAATACTCATTCGAATGTCAGTTTCGCCAACCAGGATATGGGATCGCTTGAAATCGTTTCCGAATCCGTGGACATCGTCACGGGTGGCTACGCCCTGCGGAACGCGCCGAACCTCGGAACAACTATTGACGAAATCAGCCGCGTCCTGAAACCGCGCGGCGTGGCGGCCTTTCTCGATTTCTCCAAACCGGATGCTAATATCCCGCAGAAGATGGAATACTGGAGTCTAAAGATATGGACAGGACTGTGGGGCGTACTTCTTCACCGGAATCATGAAGTGTATAGCTACATAGCCGAAAGCCTCCAACTCTTTCCCGACCGGCGTCACCTGCGGAACATTTTCCGAGAAAAGGGATTTTCTGTCATCGATTCCCGTCTTTTTTTTGGAGGGATCACCGAACTGCTAGTGGTCCAAAAATTGTCGCGTGCGGAAGCGCCATGACCGATGCCTGTCTCAATCGTATCGCCACCACATGCTGTTCGAAACAGTGGGCAGGTGACTTGTGACCCGGCAGGATTTCAGCCGACGCAGCCAGGCTACCGAACTGATGGATACCAATCCCGTTTCCTTTGAGGAATTCGATGACTATCTGCGGGATCTCGAGCGTATCAACGTTTTGACGCTCGCTTACCGTCCCACCCTGCTCTGGCTAAAGCGTGCCCTAGCGAATTTTCCAGCAGAGCGGCCAATATCGGTTCTCGACGTCGGCAGCGGCGGTGGCGGCATGTTGCGGCAGTTGAGGAAATGGGCGCGCGGGAAAAATTTGACGCTCAATCTGACAGGAGTAGATATCAACCCTTGGTCGACAAGATCGGCGGCAGAGTCGACGCCTCCGGAGATGTCCATCCGTTTTGAAACAGCCGACGTCCTCGCTCGAATGGATCAGCTCCGGACAGATTTTATCGTCAGTTCGTCTTTCACCCATCACCTCGGAAACGCGGATCTGGTTCGTTTTATCCGCTGGATGGACCGTTATGCCGCGCATGGCTGGTTCATCAACGACCTGCAGCGTCACATCCTGCCTTATTTCTTCATAAAATATGCCACACGGTTTCTGCCCGTGAACCGCATGGCGCAGCACGATGGGCCCGTTTCGGTCGCGCGAGCCTTTGCAGCAGATGACTGGCGGCGCCTGTTGGCTGAAGCCGGCATTCCGGCAGAGCGGGCGTGCATCGAATGGTTCCTTCCCTTTCGCTACAGCGTGTCGTGCAGAAAAGAGATATGACACTTTGGTGCGGATACCACGCGACATCACCATTGCAGAAGCAAAAGCTCGGAACAGAAACCGGGCCCCATGGCGGCAAGCAGACCCAACGCGCCGGGCTCAGGACGGCGGTGTTTTATGACGTCTTCGAGCACAACCAGCACTGAAGCCGAAGAGAGATTTCCTACTTTACGCAGGCAATCCCAGGAGGCATCCAGCTGTCCATTGTCCAACCCGAGTGCTGTGGCGCAGGCCTCGAGCACCTTTGGTCCTCCGGTGTGCAGAACCCAGCTTTGAAGGTCGCTTCTCTGGTATCCGTTATCCGCCAGAAAAGCGTCCACGTCCCGGCCCAGGTTTTGCCGAATCAGATCCGGAACCTCGGTAGACAGCACGATGCGGAAGCCCTTCTCGGAAATATTCCAGCCCATCATTTCCTCTGTGTCGGGATAGAAGATCGACCGGGTCGCGAGAATCTTAGGCCCAGAAATCTCAGGACCCGAGGATTCAAATTCGGCACCTGTCACAATCACGGCGGCAGAGCCATCGGCGAAAAGGCCCGACGAGATAAGGTTCGCGACCGATAGATCTTCGCGCTGCAGCGTGAGCGAACAAAGCTCCACCGATACCAGAGCCGCCGCCTGCGAAGGGTAGGCACGAACGTAATCTGCTGCGCGCGCAATTCCGGCGGCGCCAGCGACGCATCCCAGACCAAAAATCGGAGTGCGGCGAATGTTGGCCGGAAGTCCCATGCGGTTGATCAGCAGAGCGTCGATCGACGGGCTTGCGACTCCGGTGACTGTCGTAAAAAACAAGGCCCCCAAATCGTGCGGGTTCAGTCCAGCGTTGTGAAGTGCGAGGCAGAGTGCCTGCTCCCCCAATTCTTGTGCGACCTTGATCCAGATGTCATTGGCCTGTCCCCAGGTCTTGATGTCCAGGTATTGCTCCGTGGGGATGGCGAGGTAACGGCCGTCCACGGTCACGTTGCGGTGAAGCCGTGCCAGCAACAGAGGATTCTTCAGTTGCACTCCCCAATAGTCCTGGAGACGCTCCATAAGAAACTTCTGGGAGTAGTAATGCTTCGGGAATGCACTCGCCGCACTTGCGATCCTCATACTTCTGTCCCTGAGGATGATATCGTACATTGTCGCTGAACGAGCGTGAAACCGTACCACTTACAGAAGGCGCTTAGCATTTTTTCTTGGCTCTCCCACAACACTCAATTTCCATGCAGCTTCCACTCGTAAAGGGCATCTAACAGGGAAAACAATGGGTACACTGAGGGTCAAGCAAGTTCTGCAAGCTTGGGGCCGCACCCTGCGGGGTCAAGTCCCGACGCTTTCCATTGAAATCACAAAGGAATGCCCGCTGCGTTGTCCTGGGTGCTACGCATACGAGGACGCTCATCTTGGGACCACGAACTTGCGCAGCCTGTCTGATTTCAAGGGACAGGAACTGATCGCACGCGTGCTCGAAGTGGTGGATCGACATCGCCCACTCCATGTGTCTATTGTTGGAGGCGACCCGCTCGTCCGTTACCGGGAACTCGAGGTCTTGCTGCCTCAGTTGGTCAAGCGCGCCTACATCCAGGTTGTGACCAGTGCGTTCCGTCCGATCCCATTGTCGTGGGCCGCGCTGCCGAACTTGCGACTCGTGGTTTCGGTGGATGGCCTGCAAGCAGAGCACGACGTGCGCCGCAAGCCCGCCACCTACGAGCGCATCCTCCGCAACATTCAAGGTCATCATATTGCGGTCCACTGCACGCTCACCAGCGCGATGGTGCAGCGCGGTGGCTACATCCCCGAGTTCGTCGATTTTTGGGCAGCCAACCCGGCGGTGGAGAAAATCTGGATGAGCATCTTCACACCCCAGCGGGGCGCGGCCAATGTCGAATGCCTGACGGCCGATGAGCGGAGGAGCGTGGTCGAAACCTTGCTGCGGGTTCGTGAGGATCACCCCAAGCTCGACATGCCCGAAGGGGTGATCAAAGAATTCCTGTCTCCTCCAGCGTCGCCCGACCGCTGCATCTTCGCCCAGACAACGCGCACGCTCTCGGCGGATTTAATGACGCCCGTCGAGCCCTGTCAGTTTGGCGGCGACCCCGACTGCTCGCGATGCGGTTGTATCGCTTCGATGGGGCTGGCTGCGGTCGGACATCGCAAGCTTATAGGTCCGATCACCGCGGGGCACATCTTCTGGACTTCGAGAACAATTGGCCGCCATGTGCGCCGTGGCGAGAATACCTTGCGGCATCTCGTGAGCCGTCAGCAGGGCGAACTGAGTAGAGACGGGTATCATGGCGTCTCGCGCACCAAGGATCTGCTGAACGTCATCGACTAAAGGCTCCCCTAATAGTCAGGAGCAAGTCTGGCGGAAGGAATTCCGGACGCATGTAGGGTTTAGAAGAAGAAGAACGCGACATTCTCGGAGGACAGAAAAATCCCCGGCAGCGAACAGAACGATGTTGGGGAAAGAAAATCGCGAAGAAGTTGAGAGCGGACTGTTATTTACTCGGACGGAGATTTGGCCGAGAATTTCTTGCGGTAGGGATTTGTTCCTCGCCCGGGCTAGGGCGATTCCCAGTCAAGCGCGAAAACATCCTGAGTCCCGGCGTCTCGCAGCAACAATGGCGAATCGTCCGGTGCGAGCGCCAGCGAACCACCGTACCGCCCAGCGATCAAAAAATTCTTCAGGTCTGCCACGCGTTCAGTTTTGTGGTCCCTGATGCTAATTCTGACGACTGTGCTTCCTCCCCGCGAATCCAATACATAAACATACTGTCCGTCCTTCGACAAATTCTGCCAGCTGAAGGATCCCTCGGCGAGATCAGTCCATTTTTGAGTCTGGAAATCAAAAAGCAAGAGCTTCGTCGAATCTGATGAGAACGCGGAAATGTACTTCCCGGTAGGCGCCCATCGCGGCGAGTAAAGACCTTGCGAGCCCGGCACCTCAGAAACCTGGCGAGTAGTCAAGTCGAAAATGCGGATCACCGAGGCGGCGTCGTTGGACTGCCCACCGTAGACAATCTTGCTCCCATCTGGGGACCAGTTCGGATCCAATTGCTGACCCCGATCTTCTGGGATTAGTTCGCGGGGACTCCCTCCGTCCACTGAAACTTCGTACATTCGTGCGGGCTTGTCAGAACTGGACCAAAACTCGAAGAAAACGATGTTCTTGCCATCGGGAGACCAGCGAGGCAGCATGGCGTATAACGGCGGATAGGTGAGTTGTACGCGATCGCTTCCATCTGTCTTGCATCGCCACAATGTGCCCTCGCGATAGGAGACATAAGCTACCCACTCGCCATTCCTGGAGAAGTCAGCATATTCCGCGGAAATTCCCCCCAGAAACGGCAAGAACTGGCCCGACTTCGTGTCATAACGTGTCAGTTCTCCCCGGTATGTTTCACCGACCACAAATAGTTTCTTGCCGTCCTTGCTGGGAAGCGGCGAGGATAATGACAGGGGGCTGGAAGTTAAGGGAATGGGCTTGGGGTCGGAACCAAGTAAGCTGCTTTTACGAGGAAGAGCCCAGATCTGGTGATCCGACTGGAAGACAAAATAGTTTCCGTCGGCCGTCCATTTTCCGCAGCACTCGTCTGCCGGATTGCGCCAGCCCTCCAATAACCGGTGTGCGCCCGTGCCATGCACGGACGCCTCCCAAAACAGTTGTTGTCCCAGACCCCCGGCACTCTCCGTGCCGTCGAACCGCAACTCGTCCCCATTCGGCGACCATACGAGATTATTAATATCGCCTTCCACGGAAACCAATTTATGGGACCCCGTTCCATCCGCATTTGCTAGAAATAGATCGCCAAGATTCGTGTAGGCCAGGGCTTTGCCATCGCGAGACCAGGCGGCAGTTTCTCCGACGATATCCCCAAGTCTGCGGGGTGAACCTCCCAACAGAGGAAGACTCCAGATCGGTCCTTTGGGAGGCGCGCCGCGCCCGTCCACTATTAGAAGTTCAGAGCCATCCGGCGACAGATCCACCGGAATCATGTCCGGAGACGGCAGAATCGGAATTCTTCTTGGCACCCCGCCGGCCATCGACATCTCCGCGAGGCCGCGAGCAGTGAGGCTTGCGGAGCTTCCAACCCCTAAGCCCAGGTAGAGTCTCGAACCATCTGTCCCGATAAGAGACTTCTGTTGGCCATCATGCGTAAGCTGAACGTAATTTGAGACTCGGGGCTGAGGCTGTGTGCGCCCCCAAAAATAGGCGAGCCCGACGGCACCGAGTACGATCACCAGACCCGCTGCAGCGGCGAGAAGTTGCAGCCCAGTGCGCGGTTGTTTCTTTTCATAACCGGCAACGGGTGAGGACAGCGTCGAATCCGACAAAGCTTCGAGTGCGAAGGCTAGATCGGATGCCGACTGGAATCGTTGCTCCGGCTTCTTCTGCAGGCAGCGATACACAATTTTCTGCAACCCCAGGGGAGTGTTAGGCGAAAGTCCCGAAATATGCGATGGTTCCTCGTTCAGAACCGCGCTCATCGTATCTGCGGAGGTCTCCTTGTGAAACGCCCTCCTGCCCATCACCATCTCGTAGAGGATCGCACCGAAGGCGAAGATGTCGGAGCGGCGGTCGGTCGCCTTTCCCCGCACTTGCTCCGGCGACATGTAGCTCGCAGTACCCCACACCTCTCCCGGAATCGTTAGCGTGGGTGCAGTGTCTGCTGCTGTATCCTCCTCCGGATGTCGCAGTTTGGCCAATCCGAAGTCGAGAATCTTGAGCTGTCCATCTTTGGTGACAAATAGATTCCCCGGTTTCAAATCGCGATGAATGACTCCTTTTTCGTGTGCCTCCGTCAGGCCGTTCGCGATCTGTATTCCATAGTCAATAGCCTTGCGCAAGGGCAGTGGCCCGCTTCGGAGAATCTCTTGCATCGTCATGCCTTCCAGCAGTTCCGACACCAGATACGGCGCGCCCTCGTAAGTGCCTAGCTGGTAAACCGCGAGAATGTTACGGTGATTTAATGCCGCCGCCGCTCTCGCCTCCCGCTCGAAGCGGCGCAAGTTCTCCGGTTCCGAGGAGAGCAATTCGGACAGAACTTTAATGGCAACATCGCGATTCAGCCGGGAGTCCCGTGCCCGATACACCTCGCCCATCGCACCTGCTCCAAGGGGCGAGAGAATTTCGTACTGCCCGAGTTGCGTGCCAGACCTCAGGGCCATCTGCGCGCAATTATTCCACAGAAACTCGTCGTTGCGGGATGTAGAGCGGTTATCCGACGATCAATCTCGGACACTTGTCGGATCGGACAAGGTTGAAAGCGGTTGCCGATCACAATTGATGCACAACGAGCTTGCAAAAGCCCCACCGCTTCCCGTAACTTGGGACGCTCTCTAAATCGCGACTTTCATTGGCCCGGCTCTGGACCGTGGTCTCGTCGGAGGATGGATTGGACATAAACGTCCGTAGACTTTCGCAGGTGCAGGTAGTTCAGCTTCGGGGACCTCTCAGAATGGGCTCGGCAGTGGACAGCTTGCGGCAAACCATAGAGGATGCACTCGGCAGCGGAGATACTCGCATCCTTATCAACCTCTCGGAAGTTCCCATGATTGATTCCAGCGGGATTGGTTTGCTGGTAAAGTTTTTGGTTTCGACCAAGCAGCGTGGCGGGAACATCAAGCTCGCAGAACCCTCCAAATTTGCTGTGCAAACTTTGCGTATGGTGGGCGTCCTTAACCTTTTTGAGATTTACGACAGTGATGAAGCGGCCATAGAGTCTTTTGTTTAAATTCCCGATCCCTATCATCGGATTCTAAGACGAAATGAGCTTTCATGTCGGCTGATTTTGGCAGTGGCCCTGAAAACACGGCACTCACTGAACTGCTCGACCGCAGCATGCCTGCGGATTCCGAGGCGATTGCTGCCGTCGTGGATGCCATGTCTGAAATCTTGGCCCAGCTGAAAATCCCCGAACAGAAGCGACTTGAGGTTGCGCTGGCGGTTCAGGAAGCCTTGGCCAATGCAGTAGTACACGGATGTGGTAATGACCCATCAAAAGAGGTCCGGTGCCGGATGAAGTCGGATCCGCAGGGCCGAATCGTAATTACCGTGACCGATCCCGGACCGGGGTTCAGTCCGGATCTTGTCGCCGATCCAAAGGGCCGGGAGAATCTGCATGCCGATCACGGACGCGGCGTTTACCTGATCCGCCAACTAATGGACGAAGTTCATTTCGAGCGCGGTGCAAACGAAATCAGGATGTGGAAGTACTAACTAACCATTTCTCTTGCTGCCGGGCCCGGTCAGCATCGGTGGGAAAAGACGACTTCACCCTCCGCGGATACGTGCATCTGTTCGTTTTTTGCGTTCCTCTAACACTTTCTCCAATTCTGCTTCACTCTTCGCGATCGATCTCCTAAAGCTCTCTCTTGCCTTGTCTTCCACTTCTTTTCCGAATCGCGCTACGGCGCGCAACGTCGTTCGCTCTTGGGTCCTTATTACCTCGATAGTATGCCTAGCCTTCTTGATTGCAGATTCAATATCCATGTCAAGATCTTACGCCTGAGGGCGGTTCTGTAAATCCCGCTCGTGCCAATGGGCCGAGATTTGGCTGAGCGGGATGAGCTTGTAGCGTTCGGTACACGGAGCCTGCCGAGTCCAGGCCTGCAAGCGGCGCTGCATGGTACGCCGTGCTTGTCGGTGGGTCGATCCACCGGGCGGTTAACACTTATGACTCTGGTTAACCCTTCACTAGGATGACGCTGGCGTCATCGCGCAGACCCGAACCGTCGGCGAACGAGCGCACGTCATCGAGGAGGCTCTCGGCGGAAGCGTCTGCTCGCAAAAAATGTTCCTGAAGACGCGCCAATCCATACTCTTCGTCCGTCTGATTTTCCGCCTCGGTAATGCCGTCGCTGTAAAACACCAAGCGAGAACCAATGGGAAGCTTCACTTCCACCTCGGAAAAATCGCCGTGCCCCAGTCCCAGGGGGATTCCTCGCTCCACGTCGAGGAACTGGCCCGATGTGCCCGTCATCAAGAGCGGTTGCAGATGACCGGCATTGGCGAAAGTCAGAGTTCGCTTAACAGGATCAAGCACGGCATACACCATGGTCACAAAACGGCCAGCGGGAAAGTCCTCGACCAGAAGGCGATTCAGCTTCGTCAGCACTTCACCCGGCGTGCAGGCTGCCTCGACCAGGGATCGCAAGATGCCACGAGTCGCGGACATGAGCAGCGCGGCAGCGGTTCCCTTGCCGGAAACGTCGGCCAGCACCAGCCCCCAACGGCCTTTGTCCATGGGAATGAAGTCATACCAGTCGCCGCCCACTGCACCCACAGGAATGGAAAACCCGGATACTGCAAAACCAGGAACGGAGGGAGAGGTTTTTGGGAGCAGTGCTTGTTGAATGAGGCGGGCCTCCCGCGCCTCACCAGTCATCTGCTCCCTTTGCCGCAGTTCCCGTTGAAATCGGCGAGCGTTGTGGACGGCCACTGCAACATCGCTGCACATGGCCTGAAGCAGCCGTAGCTGGCAGGGGTTGAAGGCATCCAGTTCGGTGTGGGAGGCGGTGAATACTCCCACCAGCTGCCCTTCTACATGGAGGGGAATCGCAACTTCCGAGAGCGTGGATTCTTCACAGCCAATATAGTAGGGGTCTTGGCGCACATCGGGCGCGTAGTGCATCTGGCCGGTCGATGCGACGTATCCGACCATGCCTTTCCCAATCTTTAGGCTGTGTCCCGGGCCGTGGAGGTCGCAGCCGGTGCAGCCGTGGGCGCACGCTAGCGACAGTTCGCCTCGCTCTTCGTTGTGCAGGTAGATATCAGAATCCAGACATCCGAAAGAACGGGCAGTCTCGTTCACGACCTTATCAACCAACTGGTCGAGGTCAAGAATGGAGCTGATTTTCTGAGCGGCCTTTTGCAGCTTGAGGAGGTCCTCGACCTGATCCAGATTCAGCAGGCTAGCGTTCGAGGGAGGCGGTGCTGTGAAGTTTGGACTGGTCGCCATGGGTCTTTTTCAGTGCGCTGGACTACAAGTAAGGATGTTTTATTCGCAGTTAGGACTCTTTTTTTCGCAAGACCTGATTCTGAGAATATGGGGCAGACGACGGGCTATCCGGAAATTATCCGAATGAGGCTCTAACTCAGGCTCCCGCGAAATCGGCCTCTGCACCTTGCGAACGCACTATCACACTCACAAGAATCGCCCGGCTCAGAGATCAATGAGTGTAACGGCGATGTTACGCTAACTAGCCGACCTCTTTTGACCAAGAATCCTGAAATTCCTTCGGAGTATCGGCAGGCGCAAGAGATGGATGCTCGCGGTAGATCGGTTCCATCACGAGGAAGAAGAGCCGCCCCAAAACTTGTGCTATTGCACCGCGAAACTCGTTGTATTCCTCCGGCGTGGATTGTTCTCGAACGAGCGCCAGTGACTTGGTGAGCAATCCATTGGCATTTTCCAGCAACGACAATGCGTCTTTCGCAACTCTCTCATTCCGAATCATTCCAACTGACCTCTTCAAAGCACTGTACGCATACGGCGACGTTCGTCCAGACGGCTGTCGCTAACAAGCGATAGCACTCAAAACCCCAGTCACAGATCAATGAGTGCTATGGCGATTTTTTATCAATCGTGAAAACCCGATTCTGGCATTCCCTCTCATCCAACGCCCAGAACTGTGATCAGCAGAAACAGGAGGGCGGACGGCACGCATACAATCACCGCCAACAATCCCGCTAATCGCACCGGAAGGCGAGCTTCGGTTGCACGAAATGCGTGACGGCCACAGTACGCACCGATCACTAGGGGCAAAGCTATCAGTCCGTCGAATACGCGATTGTTTGTGAAGTGAATCCACACGCCGAAATAGAACACAAGAATATAAATGCCGGGGCCGGTTAGCGCCGCAATCGCAATTGCGAGAGGGTGGTGTGTGGCGTGAGGCTGCGTTTCCACTGGCTGCGGAGGGCGACTTCCCTTGATGAACAAAGCGATTAGAGCCGCAACGAAGGCAAGAACGAACACGGAACCGACAATCTCTGGCAGAGTGCCCATTTACTGTCTCGTTAAACTACGGCTTCGCCCGTCAGTATCGCACGACTCTCAACTGGCGAAAACAGGCCATAACGCTCACTGACTCAAACCTGTCTTGGGGTCTGCATACTTGGGCAAGCCGCAGTGGACACAACGCCGTGCGAAGTTGTTGTGATACCACCATTTCGCAAAGAACCATTGTCGCATCTTGGACAGGGGAACCGTAGGGCCAGGTTCCCGGCGATGACAGAGAAAATCATCCACGCAATCGCGACTACGAAAGCTGGAGTGAAAGTAGAGAATAAACGCATCGAAAGCATTCCGACTGTGAAGCAAACTGGTACATAGCCGAGGAAGGCGAACCACTCCAAATTTCGTCGCCTTCGGTACTCGTCCCAAGGGTTAGGGGTCGCCATTTCACGGCAAGTTTAGCGCGGGCCGTGTTGATTGTCGTAATCAGGCCATTACACTCATCGAGATAACCGGGGTCTGATGGTGGATTATCTAGGTTGCCGTTCGCGCAACACGCGTAGAGACGCCACGCTCCCTTTTCCTACCGTCAGTTCTTTGGGTGTTTGGAGCACCCCCGGAGTGCTTCCGTGGAGGACATTCCCATTATCTCTTAAGATTGACGAAATCAGGCTAGTTCACTCACGATCCGGTCAATGAGTGAAATGACGATATTTCACCAACTGACCACCGTACCCAAGGTAGGTTAGGGTCTGCAGGGTTTGCCGCGTGGATTGTTAGGCGATTTCATCGGTGTAATGAGTCGAACATCTACGGAAATATCCTTCGCTATTCTTTGCCCAGCTTCCACCGAGAGAGTTTCCCGAGGAGGACTCACAGTGAAGTAGTCCGCTCCCTTGCAGTCATACCACTCAACAGAAACTTCGTATTGACCGGCGGGCAAGAGCAACGTATCTGGGGAGCCGTCCCGTCCGGTACCGATTAGCATTGAGCCAAACGTCGCGCCCGGTACGGGTATTCTCTCTAGGTACAGTCTGGACCATATAAAGCGGTTGGTGGCAGTATCCCGTACCCGAAAGCTAACCGAGGCTCCCCGATCTCCCAGTGTGATTTCAGTGGGTGTCGGGGAACCAGACCGAGAGGCTTCAACGATAGGTGTAGTGCCGTTGTCGCCCACGTAAAAGGCTTCGTGTCCAGTTTTCAACCACAGGTCTTCCAATTTTTTCGCGCTGAGTCGAACCCGATTACATCTCGCATCCAAAAAAGGATGCACGTAGAACGAGCCATCCGTGGAAGTCTTCACTTCTTGAACACGGCTAACCATCTCGTTGCACTCGGTGGCAGCAGAAACCGTGGCCCCTGCGCTCGGTGTACCGTCGGGGTAGCGAACGAGACCGTCAATTCCCCCGGAGGAATGACGCTCAGCACGCTGCCCTATTGCGAAAGCCGACAAGACCAGTGCGAGTGGAAACCTGATGAGGTGCTTTTTCACGACAACACTTTACCTCAACCACAGCGGGCCGTTCCAAAGGGCGAGTGATAGTCAAATGTTGAAATCAGGCCATTGCGCTTAAAATCCCATGCTCAGGCAGGGAGAGTCTGCTTGGGCGGGACTGTCCGTGAGGCCTGTTACATCGGGCGTCTCGGAAAGCGGATTACAGAGTGTGTTAGGCCCGCACGATGTCGATCTGACCGAAATGCTGGGAGAGTCGGACTGTGAGGCCCTCAACCACTGCGGTGCAGGGCGTCCAGAAGCGAACAGTGGTTTGCACAAATGGACAGCAGACGGTCCGAGGCTCGACGGCAGCGCCAGCGACTATTTCTAATGTCGGGCCCACTTGAGAGAGTCGCAGTAGGCTAGACTCTTGGCAGGTCAATTGCACGTTGCTTTATCCCGAACAACGACTCACGGGAGGCTTATCATGGCGCATTTTGAACGGATTCGCGATGTGATTTCCGGGCCGTTTAGTCCCGAGGTCATCAGGCAGCGCACGGCGGCGGGATGGCAATTGGTATCGATCGAATGGCGGCGCGAGTTGCCCGAGTCGGAAACCCCGACCCAAGGCGCATTTAGTGAGGACATCCCTTATGGACTGCGCATCTCGGACGATTGCCAGCGCTTGGAGGTCGATCCCGTCGAGAACAGGACGCTTATGCTGATGATGGAGTTGCTGGTCCAGGACTTCCCCTACTCAAGCATCGTCAGTGACCTAAATGAAAAGGGCCTTCGGATGCGGGACGGCAGGCCTTGGAACCGGGTGGCCGTCTTCAATATGACGCCCCGCCTCATCGAGGTGGGGCCGCGCCTCTTCTCAACCGAGGAGTGGAACAGGGCGCGACAGCGGTTGTTTTCGTCAAGAGAGCAAGAAGTCCCTAAATAGCATTTACACTCACAACCTCGCTCAACGAGTGGAGTCGCGATATTTCTCCAGTTACAGTGTGCCTCTCTAGACAGCCTCAACAGAACCTCCTGCCACGCGGTAGACGGCTTTCAGCTTCCTTTGGACGGCACCACACCGGGTCAAATCGCCTGCTCATTTCTACTATATGATCGCTGCGTCATTGGACCAGACTATTAGCACTGGAGCGGAGTATGACGGATCTGTCGGACGCTTTGTGCCCAAAACAAAGGCTTTGTCGCCTGTCACTTGCTCGGGCGGGTCTAGCCCTGCTCGCAATAACTGCGTTCGCCCCAGCGCGGGGCAACGCACAGCAACAGGCGAATACTGCCTCAGAGCCGAAGGCCGGCATTGTGGCGCGATGGGATTTTGGTTCGGCGGCGCAAGGCTTCGTTCTGGAACAGGTCAGTCGTAGTCACGATCCAATTGTGGGAATCTCCAGACCAACCATCAGTCCTGTGGGACCGGCCTTGCAGATGGATGGATACACCACTGCCATACGGCATCCGTCGCTGGGGGTGCTTGCGCACGCGAGTGACGTCAGCATCTCCTGTTGGCTGCACCTGGAGGCATATCCATGGAATGAAGTCCCAATCCTTGATCAAGACGGCCCCGATCGCGCGGTCTTTTTCGGTGTGGATGCGGAAGGCCATCTCATCGCCTCACTTACCGAGAAGACGAAGTCACGCAAACTTGCGACGGTCGAAGCGTTGCCTTTGCGGCAATGGACGCAGGTCACGCTGACCGTCACTCGCGAGGGCCAGATAGCTCTCTACATTGCTGGGAAGAGCATAGTCGCGCAGGAGGTTGTGACGCCTGCTGTTTCGATCTCTGAACCTGCTTCGACCAAAGAGAGCGATATTCTCATCGGCCATGTTCGGAAACCACTCCTTCCTAGCCCTCCATCAATGATCCATCCGCAATTGCCAGTGGAGTACTCTTTACAGGGTTCTCTCGGAGGATTGACCGTTTACGATCACGCACTCGCAGCGGAGGACATCGGGGCGCTGACGGGAGCGGGCAACAGGCTCTTGCTGGAAAAGACGCCCTGGCCGGCCTTTCCGAGAGCGCAGGTAGGAGCCGGCGAATTCGGCGCTTTCTACACCACTCTGAAATTTGATCCTGTCTGGGACCAAACTCGCCGTATTGGACCCGATTCGGATGTTGTCGTGCGTTTTCCGAACGCTGCGATTCAGCTGGTTTTCTGGCAGGGTACGAACTACGTTCCCGCTTGGGTCACCGAAAACAATCGCTGGTACACCGATGAATTTATGGAGATATATGGTCATCCGAGATGTCCCGATGGCGAAGACTGTGAACCCATGTCAGACAAACAGGTGCGGTATTCACATGTGCGCATCCTTGAGAACACGCCCGCCCGAACGGTCATTCACTGGCGATATGCCCTATCCGAAATAGAGCATTACGGAATTGCAGACGCGCCCACGCCTACGGCATGGGGTGACTGGGCGGACGAGTACTGGACCGTGTATCCGGACGGAGTTGCAATACGACGTCAGGTTCTGTGGAGCACGGCGCCCGAACGCGACAAAACTGAGTTCCAGGAATCGATTGTGCTCATTCCTGCCGGAGAGACGCCCGAAGACAACATTCACTTTGACGCTCTCCGCTTTGCCAATATCCGTGGCGAAGCTCATAGCTATAGCTGGCAACCAAAAACTGACAAAGGGTTCAGCGTGCCAAAAGGACCGGAGCACTTCAATGAGCCTGCCGACGCCGTCATTCAGTGGGTCAATCTCAAGTCCGCCTGGAAACCCTTCCAAGTAGCATGGGGAGATCCAGTGAAGCTCGATGCCTACAATGGCGAGCAGTCGATCTCTGCCTTCGAGTGGTGGAATCACTGGCCGGTGGCACAAATTCCTTCGAGCGGCCGTCCCGCCCTGGCGGCGGATCGTCCCGGACACACATCTTTGTCCCATATCTACTGGCCCATCTCGGAGAAGGATGACCAGCACATTGAAAAAATTCTTATGAATGGGCTTACGACTTTGGAGGCGACTCAACTCGCCCCACTCGCGGCCTCATGGCGGACCCCTGCGCCGGCGGATGTCAGCGGCGGCGCCAGCATTCGGTACGATGCGTCACAACGCGCGTATGTGCTTTCAGGAGCCAGGCCGGCAACGTTGAGCATAACGCTGCACGGAAGCAAAAGGAGTCCGATTGTCGATCCGGCGTTTGTATTTCCGAGATGGCGCGGGAAGGCGTCAGTTTCGGTGAAATCGGGACCTTCAGACAAGCCGATCGAGGTCAAGTTCGGTTACGTTGAGGAGCTTGAACAGACCAAGCTGATCGCGTTTCTTTGCATCACTTCGGAGCGTGACCTCACGATCTCAATCCATGCGGACAAGTGAGGGGAGCATCCCGCAACCTTGTTAACGTTTCGTGAAGTCAAACCAAGTGAGGTTGAACAGATAGCCTCCCGCATTCCCACTCTCTCCGCGGCCTACCAGACAAAGATTATGAACGCGGTGTACGCGCGAACCTGCTTTGAGAAAACGGGATAAGCAGTCTTGCCATTTTCGATGATGGGCGACCAAATAGCGAATATTGTAGGATCATCATGGCTCGGCGTCCTGAGGTCTCGAAAAAAGTATTGAGCCGCGACGATAAAAGCTCCGGTATCTTCGCCGTGGGCACGCTCACTAATTACCGCAGCATTGCTATTCAGGTTTAGTTCAAAACGGATTCACCAGCATAGATTCGGCAACGGACCGATCAGGGCATCGACAACACTCATTGGAAGTGAGCCAGGTGTCGAGATCCGCACACGCCACAGCAAATCCAAATGGTTGGAACCGTGCCTCACCTGCGTGGAAATCGATCGCGAGTTTGCCGATTCTCTCTCACGCCGAATGAGCGGCCACAATGTCACCGTAGTTCGGCTAGATGCCACGGCCATGTCCTTCCCCAACGCGATATTCGATGGGGCGGTGAGGATAACGAAAAGGGAGGGTGGTATGAAAGTGATGTTTAGTCTTGCGATTTTCCTGAGCCTCATCTTCATTAGCCCGCAGCGTGTAATGGCCGAGAACCCAGTAACCGTCGACACGCTCAAGCAATTTCTCTTAGCATTCAACGCACACGATCTGGATGCGGTGATGGGTTTCTTTGCCGATGACTGCGAGTTGATGATGCCTCGTGGCCCTGACCCTTGGGGACAGCGATATGTTGGGAAGGCTGAAGTTCGAAAGGCTCTGGCAACGCGATTTGAAGGCATCCCTGATGTTCACTACGGAGACGACCAGCACTGGGTCTCGGGCAATCACGGCGCGTCGCAATGGACTCTGACAGGCACCACCAAAGATGGAAAAAAGATACAGGTTCGCGGGTGTGACCTTTTGGTGTTCCGAGATGGCAAGATCATTAAAAAAGATTCGTATTGGAAGATCGTGGAGCCGAAGAACAGGGAAACACCTCGGTGGTAATGCCCCCACTTTGCGGAGGAAGTAGTAGGGACTACTCAGCTATGCGGCCTTCGCAGGTTTTGGCACTGCCTGCTGAATTTCCAGCGGAAGATGCGCGTCCATGAGTGAAGCGCCTCCGTCAACGTCGATTAGCTGTCCGGTGATCCAGTTCGCCTCCTCAGAACAGAGCAGGGCAACCGCGTTCCCCACATCCGCCGGCGTTCCCAAGCGGCCCATGGGCGTCCACCCGCCCTTGTGCCAGTCCCGGATTGAACGGCAGAAGGTAGGCTGTTCAGAACGCTGTCTTCGATCCAGCCGGGGCTGATCGTGTTCACAGTGATTCCGCGCCCCGCCAGCGCGACGGCAAAGTAGCGAGTCAGGACTTCCATCGCCGCCTTTGCGGCTCCCATCGCCACCCACGGCTGCCAGCTTCCAAATCGTCCGCCCGGCGCAAAGGTAATCGCAATGATCCTGCCACCCTCACGCATCAGCCGTGCCGCCTCACGGACACCCACCAAGAACGCTTTGGCTTGTGAATCCACCGCGGTGTCCCACTTCTCCAGCGTAATCTCCATCGGGGGCTGATAAAAAGTCGGGGCTTCCGTGCGAGCATTGCTTACAAAAATGTCGAGCGACCCGAACTCCTTTTCCACTTGCTTGAAAATCCGGCTGATCTCCTCAGTGTGGCAGACATCGGCTTGAACCAGAAAGCCGTCCGACCCGCACTCGCGGATTTTCGCCAGAGTGCTCTTGGCGGCAGCTTCGTTCTGGTAGAAGTGAACTGCCACATGGACTCCCTTTTCGGCCAGCTTCAGTGCGATGCCCCTGCCGATGCCTCGTGAGCTACCCGTTACTAGAGCGTGTTTCCCGTTTAGCGTCATAAGCACCTCCCTACAGAGGCAGATTTTAGCGCAGAATCAAGGCTTAGGCTGTGCCACGGGACCTTCAGAAATAGGATTCTGAGTGTACTCAAGAGGCTGAGGGATTTGGGATTGGGAGTCGAAACAGCTGGGACGGCCTAGATAAGCGCCACGATCTGCAATTCTTTATGCTGCGTTACTTTTCAAGGATCGAGTACAGTTCAAAAGCTGTACAGTCTTGCAGGGTTCTCCACCAGGATCATTCTTCGCACATTCTCGTCCGGAGCCCACACCGGAAGCTGGTTGAATAGGCGACCATCGTCAATCTGGAGCAGCGGTGCGATGTCAATCGCGCGGCGGCCGGGCACTCGTGATGAATCCGGGTGAGGCCAGTCTGTCCCCCACAGAACGCGTCGAGGATTTGCGGCAATCAGCGCCTGGGCGAGTGGCGTGACTTCGGAGTAGTCCGGCGCTCGGTCCGAAACACGATAGGCAGCTGAAATTTTGACGTAAGCGTTGCCAGAGCGGATGAGTTTCACCAGCACATCAAAGCCCGGTTGGGAGACTCCAAGGGAAGCATGCGCGCCTGCGAAGTGGTCGAAGACAACGGGAAGCGGCGCGGCGATGACATCATCCTGAAGCATTTCGACCACCGAGAGGTTTGAGTAAATTTGGATATGCCAGCGGCGCCCGGCGAGCCGCTTGACCGCAGCCTGGAATCGCTGCCGGACGATTGCCGGATCGGGAACGCCGAGATTTACGAAGCTCAAGCGGATCCCGCGCACACCTGCGTGAGCCAAGGCATCGAGTTGTGCGTCCGATGTGTGCTCGTCGATGAGCGCAATGCCCCGGGCACGATGGCCGAGTTGGCGGAGCGCATCGACCATGCAGGAGTTATCAGTGCCGTACACCGACGGATTCACGAGCACAATTCTTTCTACGTGAAGGGCGCGATGAAGGGCACGCGTCTCTTTGACGGTCGCGGTCTCAGGCGTGTAAGTACGTCCTGACCAAAAAGCAAAGCGCTGAGGATCACAGAAGACGTGCGTATGGCAATCGCAAGCACCGCGCGGCACTTTAAAACTGACAGGCGTTGCAGGTTGCGCAGCAGCGGCAAATGCGAGCGTCGCTCCCCGCCCGCATAGTGCAGCCAGGGCGCCAATGAGCAGTTCTCGTCGGGTAACATGTCCGCAGAACCCACTATTTGATATTGGCATCCGGGCCTCGCTCTGTGCTGGCCGATTCTACTGAGCACAGGAGTGCTTTTCAAAGGGATCCCTGATGTGGCGAAGTGGAGGACTGGAAAATGAATCGTTTTGCGGTTCAGTGACCATCGCCTTTCCAGGCCGCTATAATGGCGGGCACGCGATGAGAAAATCAAAAATGAATAGGAGACAATTCATTGCCGCAGGGGGCGCGGCAGGGCTCGTTGTCGCTCGCGGGTCCATCTCTGCCGCTGCGAGTGCAGAACCCACTCCTACGCCGGCTCTGATGAAATTGGGATGCCAGAGCGCGCCAACTAATGATGTTCATCTCAAGTACTTTGCCCGTTATGGCGTACGAAACATCTGTGGGTATCCGCAGATCGAAGGCGACCGTCTTTACGCAACCGTGGACGAACTCAAGCGCATGATGGATATGGCCGCAAAATATGGCATCAGCATCGACTGCATCGCGCCGCCATTCCTGGAATCCAGCTTCATCGATCAGGAAAAGCATCCGGCGATCATGTTGGCCCAGAGTCCGGAGCGCGATCGGGATATTGAACAGTTGCAAACCCTCATCAAGAATTGTGGGTTGGCTGGTATCCCATGCATCAAGTACAACATGAGCATTCTCGGCATTCTTCGCACCGGGCGCATACCAGGTCGCGGTGATGCGATGAACAACGCCTGGAATCTCGCCGAGGCTCATCCGGCACCCCCCCTTACAAGGGCCGGCCATGTGGATGCGGACGCCTTCTGGGAGCGCACTACGTATTTTCTCGACCGTGTGATTCCCGCGGCCAACGAGTACAAAATTCGAATGGCCTGCCATCCCCAAGACCCGGGTGTGCCGCCGGAGGGATATCAAGGCGTAAACCGGGTGCTGGGCACTGTCGACGGGCTCAAGAAATTCATTACCATCCAGGAAAGTTCTTACCACGGGCTTAACTTCTGCCAGGGAACCATCTCTGAAGATCTCGAAAACCCCGCAGCGGAGATTTTCGACGTGATTCGATATTTTGGCACCCGTAAGAAAATCTTCAACGTACACTTCCGCAATATTCGCGGACACCGAAACAATTTTGTTGAAGTCTTCCCGGACGAAGGCGATATCGACTTCGTCAAAGCGATCAAGGTTTACAAGGAGATCGGGTATCCCTACATGGTTATGCCTGATCATGTTCCCCTGGCCGAGGCCGATCCGGGCTCCCTGCAGTCTTTCGCATTCTGCTACGGGTACATTCGCGGCCTGATCCAGTCAGTCAGCGCCGCCTGAACGTGTAAACGGGCTTCATCTGCGTCACAACGCGGACCCGTGTCTAGCTCGACTTTGAGCGACGCGAAAATTCGCGGGAACGGATATCGTGACTCTACCTGAGGTCAGACAAACGCGAGTGCGATATCTCATCATCGCTATTCTTTTCGCAGTAAGTTGCTTCAGTTTTGGCGATAGAGTGGCGCTTTCGCTCGCGGGAGCTGCGATGGGAAAAGCCATCAATCTGACTCCCGTGAGGATGGGCTATCTCTTCTCCGCATTCAGTTGGGCCTATGTAGTCGGACAACTACCGTCAGGAGGGTTACTCGACCGCTTCGGATCGAGGAGAGTCTATGGCATCGGCATCATCTTATGGTCGATCTGCGCCTTCCTGACGGGGTTCGCGGGATACCTGACCGCAGGCCCCGCGTTCACAGTGATCTTCATCTTGAGGTTGTTCTCCGGTCTTGCGCAGGCGCCGGTCTTTCCCGGAAACGGTCGTATCGTTGCCTCCTGGTTTCCCACCACGGAGCGAGGGCGGGCGTCCGCAATCTTCAACTCATCGCAATACTTCGCGTTGCTGATCTTCGCGCCGATCTTCGGATGGATCATTCAAGGGTATGGTTGGAAGAGCTGCTTCTGGTTTATGGGAGTGCTCGGATTCGCATTGGCCTTGGTTTGGTTTACGAACATTTACAGCGTAACCGAGCATCCGCGCATCTCGAACGCCGAAATCGCGACAATCGAACGTGGCGGCGGTCTGGTGAATACCGACCATGGAAAGACCTCTAACTCGGGGATGAACACACTTACCTGGGCCACAGTAAAGATGCTGTTGAGTCATCGCATGCTGGTCGGGGTCTACATCGGCCAATACTGCATCACTACGCTGACCTGGTTTTTTCTCACATGGTTTCCCGTCTACCTTTCACAGGAGCGCCATATGTCAATCTTGAAGGTGGGATTTGCAGCTGCGGTTCCGGGTCTGTGCGGAGGGTTCGGCGGAATCCTTGGCGGCGTGCTTTCCGACAGGCTTCTCCATCGGGGCCACTCGCTCAGTTTTGCCCGCAAGGCGCCAATCATGGCGGGAATGGCTCTATCGATGACCATGATTGCCTGCAATTATGCCCAGGCACAAAGTATCATGCTGCTCTTCATGTCCGTCTCCCTTTTCGGGAAAGGTCTTGGCGCATTGGGCTGGACCGTCATCTCCGATACCTCTCCAAAGGGAATGGTCGGCATGAACGGAGCGCTCTTCAACTTCATTGGCAACGTGGCTGGTATCACGACGCCGATTATCATCGGATATCTGGTCCAGAAGACTGGCTCGTTCAATGACGTACTGATTTTCGTAAGCTTGACGGCACTGTGTGCCATTGTTAGCTACGGCCCGATTGTCGGTGAAATCAAGCGCCTTGACCTGACCGCCCCGGAAAGAGCGGTCTGAATAAAGTCGATTTGGTAAGGAAATGAAAAGACACGAATCGTGTACCTTTCACCTGCCGCGGTTACCAACAATGGCTTTAAGTTCTTCCCACTTCCAATGAACCGAGGAGATCAGACTTATGCCCGAGTGGCCAGGAAATTTCCCTCGTAATGCGTTCAAACAAGCGCTTTCAACTTTTCAGCGTCAGATCGGGCTGTGGAGCGGACTGAGCAGTCCGATTGCAGCGGAGATCATCGCAAGCGCCGGTTTTGATTGGATTGTCATTGACGGTGAACATGGTCCGAACGATGTCCCATCCCTTCTCGCGCAACTTCAGGTCATGCGCGGAGGTACCGCCGAGCCCGTCTTTCGCGTGCCATGGAACGACCCGGTTATCATCAAGCGTGCGCTAGATGTAGGCGGCCGTTCTCTCCTCATTCCTTTCGTGCAGAACGCGGAGGAGGCACGCAAAGCGGTGGCCGCTGCTCGGTATCCTCCCCTAGGCATACGAGGAGTCGCGGTTGTGACACGCGCCACCGATTACGGCCGCACTCAGGGATATCACGCCAACGCGCACCTTGATACCTGCGTTCTGGTGCAGTTGGAGAGCAAAGCAGCGCTGAAGGAAATCGAAGCAATCGCGGCCGTCGAAGGCGTTGACGGACTCTTCATCGGTCCCAGCGACCTTGCGGCGGACTTCGGTCACCTTGGCAATCCTCGCCATCCTGAGGTGCAGGCCGCCATCAAAGATGCCGGCGAACGCATCCGGGCGGCGGGAAAATCCGCGGGCACATTGTCCGGAAGTGCCGACGACGTCGAACGACTCATCTCTCTCGGATTCAACTACACAGCTGTCGGCAGCGATGTTGGCCTTCTAGCTCGCGCTGCCGAAAGTGTCGCCGCACGGTTTCGCACGAGCTGACGAAGCATAAACGCTTCCGGGCCAAAGGAGGGAAATCATGGCAAGTTGGATTTATCGGCCTTGACATTATGGCCGCCCAATGCTCGAGACTGCGGGGTAGCTCGACGCAGCCAGCGACTTGGTCAAAACGTGGGAGAAAAACAGAAGTGTTATCTTGCGGAAGGATTCGGCCGCACTCACGAAGCATTGAGCTATTGCAACCCTTACCTAAACTTTTTACCCTCCTGAAGGCCGGTCACAAGATCGTTGCGTAAGGCCGTAACCCGGGTTCTAGGTTGCCGTCGCTTTTTTCTTTTCCCGCACGATTCGCTCACTTAAAGGCGGGCGGCGGCGAGATGTCCGCAACGTCTTGACATCCACTTCCAGTTCAGTAATGTGCCTGCGGAGCGTATTACGGTGCATGGACAATCTCCTTGCAGCCTTCACCTGATTTGCGTTGTGCTCTCGCAAAACTGTAACCAGAAATGCCTTCTGAAATTCGCGCACCGCCTCCGAATATCGAACGCCGTTCTTGTACATCTGTAAGACAAGTTTCTCAAGTTGTTCTTTCACGCGACAGTCTCGAAATTCTTGGAAAAAGTATAAAGGCTGTGACATTGGTTATGCTCTAGCTGCTCACTCCCCGAAGGAAGCCAACAGCGTGGACGCATGTACCGTCACAGCCTTTTGATGTAATCACTGCTTTCGCAGTCTCGAATTCCAACTGTTCCTTGCGGAATCGTCCGTTTCCGAGGGTCCTGCAAGTTGCCTTGCCGAACCAATCACTCAGCCTACTTCGGATTGGCGAAATTTTATTTAAGCCAACCTTTTCAGCCGTCGACGGATGCGAAGTTAAACACTTAAATGAATATTGTCAATGCCCCTTTTCAGTGCAAACGCCGAAATGAAGCTACATTTATCCAAGCATCGCAACGCATTGAATTGTTACCGCTTAGTGAACGTTCTGTTAAATTCTGCCAGCTTTTGCACAAGACTATTCACAGGGAGACTTCAGGCTAAGGGGAACCAAGCAAGAGTCTTGACGCGTAAATTGTTCGCAGGCATGGTTGTTGCTAGGCAGTTGACAGCTTATGTTCGATCTCGTTGCGCACGTCGACGGTGGCTCTTTTGGAAATCCTGGCCCTTCCGGGATTGGGGTAATTGTTGACGGCTCCGCTGCTGGTCCAGTCAGAATTGCAAAGTGGATCGGACGCCAGGATAGCAACGTCGCTGAATATGCGGCGCTGATGGAAGCATTGCACTGTGCCCTTTCGCTAAATGCGCGGCGGCTTCATGTTTATTCTGACTCCGAAATCGTCGTGAAGCAGATGACAGGCGAGTACAGATGTCACACTCCTCGCCTTTATTCCCTCAACTGGACTTGCCGCAAATTGACGCGGTCTTTGGCGTTTTCAATATCCCATGTCCGCCGGGAGAACAATGCCGAAGCTAACGCTCTCGCTAATCTTGCTGTGCGCAGTTCCTTGGGAACGTTCCCAATTCTCGCTTTGGTATAGACAGCGGCTTTCATGTGAACTGAGATGGTAGCATTCGATTTGCCCGACGCCGCGGGGGGACGAGGATCACAGAATCGGTCAATGCGTACAATTGCGAATGTTTCAACAACAATCCCTGTCAGGTAAACTTGGCGCGGATTTTTTACCGTGACCGTCCGCACTTCAGTTATAACCGCACTTCTGAGCTTAGGTGTTCTTTTTGGCCAATCGAATCACAAGGCCGCACCCGAGCCTAAATTCACCACGCTTTCCCGTGAGCAGCTTGCGGCGAAGGGGGCGAAGCCGGAGTTCGGACCCAATGTACTGATCTTCGATCCGTCAATGTCGCCGGAGGCGATTCAGAAGCAGATCGATGCGGTGTATGCAACGCAGAAGCACAACGAGTTTGGGCCGCAGCGGAATGCGTTGCTGTTCATGCCCGGAAGCTATTCGGTGGACGTGCCGGTGGGCTTCTACACGGAGGTAATGGGTCTGGGCGCGTCGCCCGATGCAACGCGGATTGCGGGCAACCTGCATGCGGATGCGAATCATGAGCACAACAATGCGACGACTACCTTCTGGAGAGCTGCGGAAGGGCTCTCGATAGGGCCGACGGGCGGCACGATGCAGTGGGCGGTCTCGCAGGCGGTGTCGCTGCGGCGCATGCATGTCCGCGGCGACCTGGTCCTACACCAGAATCATGGCTGGGCAAGCGGCGGCTGGATGTCGGATTCGCTTGTGGACGGCAATGTCGACTCCGGGAGCCAGCAGCAGTGGATCTCGCGCAACTGCGATTGGAAGAGCTGGACGGGAGCGAACTGGAACATGGTGTTTGTCGGCGTGTTGCATCCGCCGGAGGGCGCTTGGCCTTCGCCGCCGTACACGAAGGTAGCGCAGACCCCGGTGGTGCGCGAGAAGCCGTTCCTGCAAGTAAATGCTGCCGGCGAATTCAGCGTGCGGGTTCCGGAACTGCGCAGCGACAGTGTCGGGATTACCTGGCGCGGCGGTGAAACGGCGGGAGAGACGATTCCGATTGCGCGATTCTATATTGCACGCCCGGATGTCGATTCTGCGGAGACGATCAACGCGCAGCTTTCGCGAGGCAAGAACCTGATTCTGGCGCCAGGGATCTATGAACTCACCGCTCCGATTCGCGTGACATGGCCGCATACGGTGGTGTTGGGGCTGGGTTTCGCTACGCTGCGTCCGGTGAAGGGATCAGCGGCGATGACGACTGCCGATGCGGACGGGATCGAGATTGCGGGGCTGCTATTCGATGCGGGGTCGAGCGAGTCGCCGGTGCTGTTGGACCTGGGGCCAGAGGGCAGCCGGGCGCGTCATGCGAAGGACCCGATTGCCATACACGATGTTTTTTTTCGCGTGGGCGGCGCGGGGGTGGGCCGGGCTAAGGCGAATTTGAGGATCAACAGTAACGACACACTGGTGGACCATACGTGGGTATGGAGAGCGGACCACGGCGCCGGAGTAGGTTGGGAGCTAAATACCAGCGAGAACGGGCTGGTGGTGAATGGAAACGAGGTCACTATCTACGGCCTGTTTGCGGAGCACCACCAGCAGTTCCAGGTTCTATGGAAAGGCAATGGCGGACGGACATATTTTTATCAGTCCGAGATTCCTTACGATCCACCGAACCAGGCGAGCTATACGAGTGCACCGGGGGTGAACGGCTGGGCCTCCTACAAGGTCGCGGATGGAGTGACCAGTCATGAGGCGTGGGGGCTGGGCGTGTACAGCGTCTTCCAGCACTCGGATGTGGGGCTGACCCGGGCAATCGAGACGCCGAAGAGCCCGGGGGTACGGTTCCACGATGTGATCACGGTAGCGCTGGGCGATCACGGCGGGATCAGCCATGTGATCGACGACACGGGCGAGGCGACCTCGATTCATCCTCGCGTGACGCCGAAGGTGACGGACTTTCCGTGAGCGGCTGCCGCCGAATCCGAGCAAGACTTGGGGCACCGTTTCTAGTGGCGGTTTCGGCTGGCAATATTCTTGGCAAGGGTACAATCAATACGCCACGAAAGGGCCGTGTGTAATTCTTGTTATGGCGTTAAGAGTACAGACACAGGTATCTGGCGATGTGTTCATCCTGCTCTGCAACGGTCGCATTGAGTTCGGTGACGATGCACTCTTGCGCGAAAAAATCGTGAACATGCTACAGGGGGCCCCGAAAATTGTGCTTAATCTAGAAGGAGTGGACTACATCGGCAGCAAAGGACTCGGCATCCTAGTTGAACTCCTCGTCTCGGCGAGAAACCGAGGCGGCGAACTCAAGCTGGCTTCTCCTCACGAGCACATCACAGAGTTGCTTCGACGCACGAAGCTAAACACAATATTCACGGTGTACGATAACAGCAACGACGCGGTCGCAGCCTTCGGCAAACAGCGGGTAGCTTGAGGGCGAGATAGGCTGCCTGGAACTGTCTCCTGAAAATATGGTCAATGAGTGCAATGGCGATATTTTTCCAGACGCCGCGCCGTTTTCGGCGATCCAAACACAGAAAATTCGGTCCTAACAGCTCCCTTTTCCGTCGAGTCTCAGGCGACCTCGAAGCGATCAAGGTTCATCACCTTGGTCCACGCTGACACGAAGTCCTTCACGAACTTCTCCTTGGAGTCGGCGCTCGCATAGACTTCTCCGAGAGCACGCAGCTGCGAGTGCGAACCGAAGATCAGGTCGACGCGGGTGCCGGTCCACTTGACCTGGTTCGTCTTGCGGTCGCGTCCTTCGTACACCTCACCAGAGCCATTGGAGTGATTGGACGGCTGCCATTGCGTCCTCATGTCGAGAAGGTTGACGAAGAAATCGTTCGTCAGCTTGCCGGGCTCGGTGGTGAAGACGCCGTGCTTCGAATTTCCGGTGTTTGCCCCTAGAACGCGCAGACCACCGACGAGGACCGTCATCTCAGGCGCGGTCAGCTTGAGCAATTGCGCCTTATCGACCAACAGTTCCTCAGCCGACTGCCGCTGCTTGCCCCGCAAATAGTTCCGGAATCCATCTGCTTTTGGTTCGAGCGGTTCGAAGGATTCCACATCAGTTTGCTCCTGTGACGCGTCCATGCGCCCCGGAATGAAGGGGACCTTCACGTCGTGCCCGGCAGCCTTCGCGGCTTTCTCGATCGCGGCATTGCCGCCGAGAACGATCAGGTCGGCCAGCGAAACTTTTTTCCCGCCCGCCGCTGATGCGTTGAAGTCTTTCTGGACTGTTTCCAGCTTCGCAAGCACTTTCTCCAGTTCAACCGGCTGGTTGACCTCCCAGTCTTTTTGCGGCGCGAGGCGAACGCGCGCGCCGTTCGCTCCACCTCGCTTATCGGAGCCGCGGAACGTCGACGCAGAAGCCCAGGCGGTCGAGATCAGCTGGGAAACGGACAGCCCCGACGCGAGGATTTTCGCCTTCAGAGCGGCAACGTCCTGCTCGTTGACCAGCGGATGATTGACAGCGGGGATCGGGTCTTGCCACGGCAGCTGTTCCTTCGGAACCAGCGGGCCGAGATAACGCACGATCGGGCCCATGTCGCGGTGCGTCAGCTTGAACCATGCCCGGGCAAACGCATCGGCGAGCTGGTCCGGATGCTCGTAGAAGCGCCGCGAAATCTTTTCGTACGCCGGATCGAAGCGCAACGCCAGGTCCGTGGTCAGCATGGATGGCGCGTGACGCTTTGAAGGATCGTGGGCATCCGGCACCGTGCCTTTGCCTGCTCCATTTTTAGGCATCCACTGGTGTGCGCCCGCCGGACTCTTGGTCAGTTCCCAGTCATAGCTGAACAGGTTGGTGAAGAAGTTGTTGCTCCACCTAGTCGGTGTCTGTGTCCAAGTGACTTCCAAGCCGCTACCGATGGTGTCAGCTCCAAAACCTTTTCCAAACTTATTCTTCCACCCGAAGCCCTGGTCCTGAATGTCGGCACCTTCTGGTTCGGCCCCGACGTAGTCAGCGGGAATGGCAGCGCCGTGGGTCTTCCCGAAGGTGTGCCCCCCGGCAATCAGTGCGACCGTTTCTTCGTCATTCATGGCCATGCGCTTAAACGTTTCGCGAATGTCCCTGGCTGCTGCGATGGGATCCGGCTTTCCGTTGGGCCCTTCCGGATTTACGTAGATCAGGCCCATCTGAACGGCGCCGAGAGGACTCTGCAGATCACGATCGCCGCTGTAGCGCTCGTCCGCCAGCCACGTGCCTTCCGGTCCCCAATTCACATCTTCGGGTTCCCAAACATCCGCACGCCCGCCGCCGAAACCAAATGTCTTGAATCCCATATCCTCGAGGGCGACGTTGCCGGCGAGAATCATCAAGTCGGCCCACGAGATTTTGCGGCCGTATTTCTGTTTGATCGGCCACAGCAGCCGGCGCGCCTTGTCGAGGTTCACGTTGTCGGGCCAGCTATTGAGCGGCGCGAAGCGTTGCTGCCCAGCTCCGGCGCCGCCGCGGCCATCACCGATGCGATACGTGCCTGCACTGTGCCATGCCATGCGGATGAATAGCCCTCCGTAATGCCCGAAGTCGGCTGGCCACCAATCTTGCGAGTCGGTCATAAGCACATGAAGGTCTTTGATCACAGCATTCAGATCGAGACTCTTGAATTCCTTGGCGTAGTCGAACTCCTTACCCATCGGATCAGACAGGTCTGAGTGCTGGTGCAGGACTTTCAGGCTCACCTGATTCGGCCACCAGTCGCGGTTCGTGGGAGCGGAAGCGCCGTGGTTGAACGGGCACTTGGACTCGGTTGAGTTGTTTTTGCTCTGATCTTTTCCCTGGTCCTCGGGGGAAACAGTCCCCGATGAAGAGGCAAGTGTGTTTTCCATAACTTTTGGATTTTCCATATGTTTTTCCTTTGAATGAGTTCAAAACTGTGATGATCTACGAACCCATCAGACTGCGGTTCGCACGAATTAGATGCCGGCGGACTTTCTTGGCCGGCCGTTCAACAAGTATTCACACCTCTCCTGACCTAGCGGGAAGAGCGCTGAGCACACTTCGCGCAAAGCCCGCGGAAAATAAGTTGGCATTCACGAACAACTCGCTTGCCGAGAGAACGAGAGGCGGGCTTCGGCACGTCGTACCACTCCACGTCCTCAACATTGCCGCAGCGGTCGCATATGAAGTGGTGGTGGCGAATGCCTTCCAGATCGAACCGCCCGGCTCGGCCCTCGACATCCACTTCCCGCACCAAACCCGCTTTCACCAGGTCCCGCAGATTGTTATAAGTTGTGGCTCTGGAAGAGCGGGGATCCATGCGATTCACGGCTTTAAAGATTTCCGCTGCCGTGGGATGCCCCTTGTGGGCCATCAAGAATGCCATCACGGCGTAGCGCTGCGCAGTGCAACGCAGCCCGCTCCCGTCCAAAGACCGTTTAATCGCCTCGGGGTCCATCAGTAATTTAGATTATGTCTAATATAAGAGTTTTTGTAAAGACCTATCACTTCCCGTAAGCGGTATCAAGGTTTTCTGGTCTTAGTGGCGCCGAAAAACGGCGAAGGCGGTGGGGTCGTGACGCGTCTTTCAAAGCGTCGATGATCACGCGCCGCTCAGCTTCCCGGAACGATGATGCGACTAGTACTACCGTGCGCCTACCAGCTGTTGAAAAAGTCCCTTTGGGTCGAAAACGGTCGAAATTTGCGGGATACAAAATGTCTCGCGATCCGGCAAGATCGCTTATAACGCATCCTGACGCAATTTTATTGCGGTGAATTCAACAAGAAAGAGTTTTTCAACAACCACGCCTTATTACGTCAATTATTATTCGAACCGCAGAAATCCGTATGAAACAACTAGTCCTTGACGCCCCCGAGTGGAACGAACAGATGTGATCTGGTCGCCACGAGGAGTTGGCGCGTTCTCTCTCGTCGATTGCTGTTTTGTTCCACATCAACCGCCCGCCAGCACATCTGATCCTGCGGATTAAAGGCTCGCTCATGCTCCTAGCTTACCCCGCTTCCCCCTCTCTTCGTTAACTCGGCAAGGGTTTTTTCACGGCTTCGAAAACGTAAAGGTGGGCTACCCGTCCCGACAGAAACGTATAGGCAGTTTCAGTTGAACTGAAACCAGTTAAGATTGCCAATGCTTGTGATACCGCTGGCGGGAGCCTTAAATATCAGGTACTGGTCATGAATGCCGCTTGCTCAGGACACATTTGCTGGCGAAGTTGTCTGCCATGTTTCCCATCCTCCGGTCGACGGTATGGTGAAGGGTGCCCGCGTTGCGTTGACGCATAATAATGACAATAATAATGAGCGAGTTTAATGTGTTCTTCGGGATACTTTCATCACGATGATCTGATGACGCCTTTGACTCGTCCGCCCGGTCCGAAGAATCGCGGCATAATCGGTAACTTCCCGCTGGGAACCCGGGACCCCCTCGGACTGTACACGCAGTGGGCTCGTCAATACGGCGACATCATCTACTACCGCGCGTTTTCTCGTCACGTCTATTTCCTCAACAACCCCGACTTTATCGAGCACGTGTTGGTAACAAACTACAGAAATTTCATCAAAGGTGAGGCTCTCCAATTCAACCGCCGGATCTTTGGCAACGGTCTATTGACCAACGAAGGAGATTCGTGGCTGAAGCAGCGGCATCTCATCCAACCGGCCTTTCGCCGAGACAGAATCGAATCCTACGGCAAAACCATCGGGGCCTATACCGAGCGGATGATGGCGGATTGGCGCGATGGCGAAGTACGTGATATTCACCGCGACATGATGCGTCTTGGGCTGGAAATAGTAGCGAAGGTGCTTTTCAATATCGAGATCGCTTCCGAAGGGGACACAATCGCGGAGGCGCTGAACACGTTCATGGAACTGGGTTCGCGCGGGCGCCTGTTGTTGCCTCCAGTTCTTCGCCTTTTGCCAACCGCCGAGAACCTTCGTTACCGGCAGGCAGCGCGCCAGTTAGATGAGGTTGTGTACGCTCTTATTCGCCAGCGCCGCTCGAATGACGACGCTGGCGACGATTTGCTCTTTGGCTTGCTGCATGCTCAGGATGAAAGCGGGCGCGGGATGTCGGACAAGCAATTGCGTGATGAAGTAATGACCCTCCTTTTGGCAGGCCACGAGACCACAGCGGTTTCGTTATCCTGGACTTGGTATCTGTTGACGCAATATCCAGAGGTGGAAAAACAACTTTTGTCAGAACTTCAACAGGTGCTGAGTGGCAGAAAGCCAACGGCCCAAGACCTTTCCAAATTGCCTTACACGGCGCGAGTAGTAAAGGAAGCTATGCGTCTTTATCCACCGGCCTGGGCCATTGTCCGAAAATCCGTGCAGCACTGTGAAATCGGAGGCTATCAAGTGCCTGCGGGATCAACTGTCATGATGAATCAGTGGGTAATGCACCGCGACCCCAGATATTATGACCAACCCGAACGATTCAACCCGGACCGTTGGTTGGACGAGAGGGCCAAGGCGATTCCCAAGTTCGCTTACTTTCCTTTTGGCGGAGGACCGCGTACTTGTATAGGCGCGTCTTTTGCCGCGATGGAAGGTGTGTTAGTGCTGGCAACGATGGCGCAAAAGTATCAACTTCGGGTACCACCAGATTGTCGCGTTGAGCCACTACCTACGATGACTCTTCGACCCAAACACGGCATTAAGGTCGTACTCGCCAGACGGATGGAAAATTAGAAGCCGCCGAGTAACGGCTCATTGGCTCTGCTGTTTCGAAAGCTGCCACTGCGCGAAGTCGGCGGCGGCAAAACGAACCTGCTCCCTTGAGACTTCATTCACAGCCCGAAAGATCTGAAGCATTGAAGGTGCACTTCCGGCATGTCGACGTTATCCATCCCAACCGCAAACGTCCTTCATCACAATCGGAGAGGTTGTACTTTGTCTGCGGGAGATAACCGAGCAGTGTAGGTCACGTCGCAGGTGCTTCGCGCCCTAAACAGCGACCACTTCCCATAAGCCGACTTCTGGACAATCTTCCGGGGAGGCGTACTCGCCAGTCGGTTGTTGGTCAGGATACTTACGGCATGGCGATCAATCAACACTTATCAGCGCCAACCTCGCTGCGCGACAAACTTCGAGGAGCCGACAACGCAGCCGCTATAGGTCTTCGGAGCGATGAGATTTGGTGGCTAACGGTATAATCCTGCCTACATTCCATGCCTCTGACTCCCGGAACGATCCTCGGGCAGTATGAAATTCGCTCACCGCTTGGAGCTGGCGGCATGGGCGAGGTGTATCGAGCGCACGACACCCGGCTGGACCGCGAAGTCGCGATCAAGGTGCTGCCGGAGTCTCTGACTGCCGATCCCGATCGCTTGCGGCGTTTCGAGCAGGAAGCACGTGCCGCGGCGGTGCTGAATCATCCCAACATTCTTGCGGTTTACCAGATGGCGACGCACGAAGGCGTGTCGTACATGGTGTCGGAGTTGCTGGACGGCGAGACGCTGCGCGAGCGACTGAGGCGCGGGCCGATACCGTTGCGCAAAGCGATTGATTATGCCGTGCAGATCGCGCACGGCCTGGCAGCAGCCCACGACAAAGGCATTGTTCATCGCGACCTGAAGCCCGAAAACCTGTTCGTCACCAAAGATGGACGAGTCAAGATTCTGGACTTCGGCCTGGCCAAGCTGGCTCAACCAAGGGACACTTCCGGGACGGAAGCGACAATCGCCGGAGTGGAAGCCACAATGCCCTACGGAACTGATCCCGGCGTGGTGATGGGAACCGTTGGCTACATGTCTCCTGAGCAGGTGCGCGGCAAGACCGCCGACCACCGCTCCGACATCTTCGCCTTCGGCACGATCCTTTACGAGATGGTGACGGGGAAGCAGACGTTCCGCAAACCCACATCGGCGGAGACCATGACGGCAATTCTGAATGATGATCCGCCCTCCATTTCGCAAGTCACGGCAGCTACGCCCCCAGGTTTGCAGCGGGTAGTGCACCGCTGCCTGGAGAAGAACCCGGAGCAACGCTTTCAATCGGCCTCCGATATGGCGTTTGCGCTGGAGGCGCTGTCGGACACGGGTATGGCGCCTTCCACCGGCAGTCAAGCACATCTGGGTGAGCCAGCGAGCCGCCGGGGAATTGCGATCGCTGCAGCGGCTCTGGCCGTGTTCCTTGGCGTCGGAGCGCTCGCATATTTCTGGAGCAGACCCGCAGCGGTGCCCAAGATTTCCGATTACGTTCAACTTACGCACGACGGCCAACCGAAATTCTTGGTGGGAACTGAAGGTTCGAGGCTCTTCCTCGCTGATAACCAAGGTCTGGCCGAGATGTCCACCTCAGGCGGCGAGCCCAGAAAAATGCAAGTCCCTCCGTTGAGTTTCAACTCGCCTCAGCCCTTGTCCCTGTCGCGGGACGGATCCGAACTTCTCGTGATGGACGGGCATGGTGTGCCCCCTTCGGGACCGCTATGGAGCGTGCCGATCATTGGCGGTTCGCCACGCAAGTTGGGAGACATCGCCGGGCAGGACGGCGCATGGTCGCCTGACGGTAAATTCATCGCCTACAGTAACGGTAACAGCTTGTTCACGGCCAAGGCTGACGGGGCCGATGTAAGAAAGGTAATCACGGTTGGGGACACAGGTTTTGTCTTTGGCCCAGTCTGGTCACCCGACGGAAACCAGTTGCGATTCATGTATGGTGCAACGCTGAACGCCCCGGAATATTTCATGGAGGTTTCGCTGGACGGCACGGGTTTGCATCGCCTCATGCCCGGGTTGACGCCAGGGTTGATCAACGCGCCCGATTCCGTGTACGGCAACGGCGCGTGGACTGTCGATGGGAAGTACTTCGTCTTCCTGACGCGCGGCCAAATTTGGGCGTTGCCGCGAAGGGCAGGTTTTCTTCACTCGGAACCAAAACCTAGTCAGTTGACTTTCAGCCCGATGCCGTTGTCTCCACCGGTTCAAAGTACAGATGGTAAGAAGCTATTCGTGGTGGGGCGCACCTTCCGTGGCGAATTGACGCGGTATGACTCGAAGTCGCGCCGCTTCGAGTCATACCTCGGAGGTATCTCCGCTGAATACGTCTCCTTCTCGAAGGATGGCCAGTGGGTGGCCTACGTCTCTTTTCCGGAAGGCACTCTATGGCGAAGCAAAATGGACGGCAGTGAGCGTTTGCAACTGACGTATGCGCCCTCGCAAGCCCTGCTGCCTCGCTGGTCCCCTGACGGCAAGACCATCGTGTTCTTTGACGCGGTCACCAACAAGCCTTCTAAAATCTATGAGGTTTCACCGGAGGGGGGGAGCCCGCGGCCACTGATGCCCGACAACCCTGACCCTCAAACAGACCCGAACTGGTCGCCAGATGGAAGCAAGATCGTCTTCTCTTCTGGCCTTGCCGGGGACGCGGCATCGTCCATCCGGGTTTTTGATTTGGCAACCCGTCAAGTCTCCACGCTGCCCGGCTCGCAAGGGATGTACTCGCCCCGTTGGTCTCCGGACGGTCGATATATTCCCGCACTCTCGGGTGACTCAAAGAGACTTCTCCTATTTGATTTCCAGACCCAGCAGTGGACGGAACTTGCCCAGGGCAGCATGGGCTGGCTGGAATGGTCAAAAGACGGCCAGTACCTTCAGGCAAACGATGCCAGCGGAACGGGTGCCATTATCAGGATTCGCTTGAGCGACCATAAAACGGAACGGGTTGTGGACCTCAAGAATTTTGCCACCGTGGGCTATTACGGAAGTTGGTTTGCCGTCGCCCCCGACGATTCGCCGATCATGCTTCGCAACGCCGGGACCCAGGATGTTTACGCTCTCGACTGGGAAGAGCCGTAATCGGTTCACTAAGGTGCGGCGCAGGTACGGGGAGGACTAGCCAAAGTTCGACGGACTCCGCCTCGTGATTGTCGCGCCCTCTTGTCGGCTCGGCCTGACCGGGCCAAAATATGGTCGTGTCCCTGGAATGCCGCATAGACATTCTGCTCGCGATAGACATTCTTCTCGCAGGAGAGGATTACTTAGGGCTTGCGAACCTCTCGCCGATTCTGACCGAAGCCGGGGAAACGGCTGGGGTTGAACCGGAGATCCGGAGCTATTCCGCAGCGTCGTAATTCAGGTTTTGCCCGAGCCATCGCTCGACTTCGCCGACGCTCATTCCCTTGCGTTTGCTGTAGTCGACGACCTGATCGCGGTCGATCTTGCCGAGACTGAAATATCGCGACTGGGGATGGGCAAAGTAGAGTCCACTCACGCTTGATCCGGGCCACATCGCAAACGATTCCGTGATCAGCATCCCTGTATTCGCCTGCACATCGAGCAAACGCCAGAGCGGACCTTTTTCCGTGTGATCCGGGCACGCTGGATAACCCGCAGCTGGTCTGATGCCGCGATATTTCTCTTGAATAAGATCAGCGTTGCTTAAGCCCTCCGCACAACCGTAGCCCCATTCATCACGCACTCGTTTATGCAAGCATTCGGCGAAAGCCTCAGCCAGGCGATCGGCAATGGCCTCCGCCATGATCGCGTTGTAGTCGTCGTGCTTGGTCCTGTACGAGTCGCACAGTTCCTTCAGACCGATCCCGCTGGTTACCGCGAACGCGCCGATGTGGTCAGACAATCCCGTCTCCTTGGGCGCGATGAAGTCGGCGAGAGACCGGCACGGCTCGCTGCCCTCCTTGTTCGATTGTTGGCGGAGGAAGTGAAATCGTTCGAGCACCGTTCCGCGTGCGCTGTCCGTGTACAGTTCAACATCGTCCCCCACAGCGCTGGCGGGAAACAAGCCGTACACGCCACGTGCTGTGATGAGTTTCTTCTCGATGATGATATCGAGGAGAGCATTGCCTTCGCTGAAGACCTGGCGCGCCTGCGCACCACGCTCTGGGTCTTCAAGAATCCGAGGATAAATTCCTTTCAGCCCCCAGGTATGGAAGAACGGGCTCCAGTCAATAAACTCGCGCAGCGTCGCCAGTGGAAAGTTGTCAAGAACCCGCACACCGGTGAATGAAGGCGTGGGCAGATCTTCCGCACGCCACTCGATCGGAGTGCGCCTTTTTCGAGCAGCCTCTAGCGAGACGACGCTTAGCTTCGGCGCGGAGTGGGTTTTGCGCAACGCCTCGTAATCGGCGCGATGCTGCGCCACGAATGCAGATTTACCTGCGTCGCTCAGAAGGCTGGTAGTTACGGGCACTGCTCGGCTGGCATCGAGGATGTGCACTACCGGCTCACTATAATGTGGCGCGATTTTGACTGCCGTGTGTGCCCGGCTCGTGGTTGCGCCGCCAATGAGCAGTGGCAATTTGAAGCCCTGACGCTCCATCTCGCGGGCCACATGCACCATCTCGTCAAGAGACGGAGTGATCAGGCCGCTGAGTCCGATCATGTCCGCCTTTTCAGCCTTGGCTCGTTCGAGGATCTTTTCACACGGGACCATCACCCCCATGTCGATGACCTCGTAATTGTTGCAGGCAAGGACGACCCCAACGATATTTTTGCCAATGTCGTGAACATCGCCCTTGACCGTCGCCAGCACGATTTTTCCCTGCGCCTTGACCACTTCCCCCGCCGCAGCTCTAGCTTCCTTCTCGGCTTCCATGAACGGCGTCAGGTGCGCCACGGCCTTCTTCATCACACGCGCAGACTTGACCACTTGCGGCAAAAACATTTTGCCGGCCCCGAACAAATCGCCCACCACACTCATACCAGCCATGAGCGGGCCTTCGATAACTAATAAAGGACGGCCGAACTTTACGCGAGCTTCCTCGGCGTCAGCTTCAATGTGTGTGTCGATTCCCTTGACCAGCGCATGAGAAAGACGCTCCTCGACCGTACCATTACGCCATTCTTCAGCTTTCTTCTCATTGACGGCCCTGCCCACGCCCTTGAGCTTTTCTCCGTAATCCACCAGTCGCTCGGTCGCGTCAAGACGGCGGTTCAGCAACACGTCCTCGACCAGTTCCTTCAGTTCCGGTTCAATCTCTTCGTAGACCTCAAGCATTCCGGCGTTCACGATGCCCATGTCCATGCCTGCCGCGATTGCGTGATAAAGAAAGGCGGAGTGAATCGCTTCACGGACTTTGTTATTGCCGCGAAAACTAAATGAGATGTTCGAGACACCGCCACTCACTTTCGCGTGCGGCAGATTGGCTTTGATCCAACGCGTGGCGTTGATGTAGTCGACCGCGTAGTTGTTGTGCTCCTCCATACCTGTGGCAACGGTGAGGATATTAGGATCGAAGATGATGTCTTCCGGGGGAAACCCGACTTCATCAACGAGAATGCGGTAAGCGCGCTCGCAAATGCGAATCTTATCGTCGTAAGTGGCAGCTTGGCCCCGTTCGTCAAATGCCATTACAACCACTGCCGCCCCGTACTTCAGAACTCTCGCAGCATTCTGGCGAAACTTGTCTTCGCCTTCTTTTAGCGAAATCGAATTGACGATGCCTTTGCCCTGAAGGCACTTCAAGCCGGCTTCGATGACCTCCCATTTTGAGGAGTCCACCATAAAGGGCACCTTGGCGACTTCCGGCTCACTCCCGAGTAACTGCAAAAAGCGAGTCATGGCAGTGACGCCGTCTATCATGCCTTCGTCCATGCAGATGTCGAGGACGTTCGCGCCGTTTTCGACTTGCTGCCGTGCGACGCTTACCGCTTCTTCATATTTGCCCTGCTTGATGAGCTGCGCAAACTTCGGCGAACCGGCAACGTTGGTCCGCTCCCCGATCATGATGTAGACGCCGGCTTGCTGGGTGAAAGGCTGCGATCCCGAGAGACGGAGTGGTTTCGCCTTCGTGGGTTCGGCGCTCGCGGGCTCCGACTCGCTCACGCTCGACTCTCAATCTCGCTTTGGTAAGCGAACAACTCCTCGGTGGGCTGCGGCCCCCACTTTCGCGGAGGCTGGCCTTCGAGCGCTTTCGCGATCGCTGCGATGTGCTCCGGAGTATTTCCGCAGCAGCCTCCGGCGATATTGATCAATCCTCCTCGGGCGAAGTCGCGCAGATACCGAGCCATGTCCTGGGGCCCAAGATCGAAGCCCGTTTCCGACAGTGGATTCGGTAACCCGGCATTGGGATAACAGGAAATCGCCACGTCCGCCTTCTCCGAGAGTTCCTCTAGAAACGGATACATCAGGTCGGGACCGAGCGAGCAGTTGAGGCCCACCGACAACGGCTTCACGTGCCGCACCGCGTTCCAGAATGCCTCCGTGGTTTGCGCCGAGATCATCGTTTCTCCGCCGCGCCCCACCGCCGCCGAAATCATGATTGGCAGTTTCTTGCCGTCCTTATCGAACACCTCACGGATGGCGACAAGTGCGGCTTTGGCGTTCAACGAGTCAAAGATTGTCTCGACCAGGAGAAGGTCAACGCCACCGGCGATGAGGCCACGTACCTGCTGGGCGTAAGCCGTTTTAACCTGATCAAACGTGACTACCCGAAAACCTGGATCGTCGGCGTCAGGCGAGTTCGAAAGAGACACGGTCAGCGGGCCAATTGCTCCCGCAACGAACCGCTGATGCGAGGTTGTGGTTCCGACGCGATCGGCCCATTCACGGCACTGACGCGCCGATTGCTCATTGATGTCCCACGCCAGGCTGCCGAGAAACGAATCGTCGACAACCTTTTGGTAGAACTCAGGATCCTTGCGGCCGCCGCGCTCCCGCGGATCGTCAACAAAGAACTCGCTCTGGGTGATACTCGTGGCCCCGAAGGTGTTCGTCTCGATGATGTCTGCCCCGGCTTCCAGAAACCGTCGATGGATGTCGCCAATCATTTCTGGCTTTGTCAGCGAGAAGAGATCGCCGTTATTCAGCAAGCTCTTCTTCGAGTCTTTGAATCGCTCCCCGCGAATATCCGCTTCGGTCATTCCATAGGTGCGAATAGTCGTACCCATCGCTCCGTCGATGATGGCAATTCGGTCTTCGAGGATCTTTTCAAGCGGATGTTTTTGGTGGGCTTTCATCATATCCCTTTGATGATCTCCGGCCGCCTTCGCTTCAGCCTTAACCTAGCGACATTTCCCGCGAAATATACATCCTTTATTATAGCGATGGACCGGACGTCCAAGCTGTTGCGGGTGCCATCACCGAGGTGATCGTGATAGCGTTGAATGCAAGAGGCTTTCCGACCGGAGAATCGAAAAGCGTGCACACAACAACCCTCAAGTCTCGCACTAGCCGAATACCCTTCGTCGCGTCGGGCGCGGTCACGGGCATCGGCAGCCTGCCTCTCACGTCGGCCACATCGGCGATTCGTTCCGTTGCGGAGTTCTCACCGGAAGTCCCTTTTTGGCCGCAGTTGCCGCAACTCTCAGAACGAGAGAGTATCGTCGGCCAGGGCCTCGGTATTGTGGAAGAACTGATCGAGCCTCGCAATGAAGGCTACGGTTATCAAGTAAAAGAAGGCCGGATCGATTCGGTTCTCGAAATTCTTCACCGCAGTAGTGGGGAATTGACATCGGCAAACGCGGCAGGGTTCGGCGCGTTCGAAGAAGCGTTGTCATCGGGTCTCTTCAGCTCCGCAGTCGCCGTTAAAGGGCAAATCGAGGGTCCGATCACGCTGTCGGCGTTTCTATTCCACAAGGGGCGGCCATTCCTGGCCGATTCAGCGCTTTTCTCGGCCATTGCATTTCATGTTTCGCAGATCATCGGCTGGCAGATTACTCGCCTGAAAGCGGCTGGCTTGCCTGTATTGATGTTCGTCGACGAGCCGGCGTTGTGCCTGGACCCACCCGTCGCGGATGCTGTCCCCGAGGAACGGCGGCTCAACGCATTGGCCGCCACGCTGGAGGACGCTCGCATTCGTGGAGCTTATGCCGGACTGCATTGCTGTGCAGCTCGTCCCTTCGAGCGGATGTGCCGCGTGCAGCCCGACATCATCTCCTTCGATGCCCATGAAGGACTGGACTCGTTTTTTAGCGATTGGCATGCGCTGGACTTCATGCAACAAGGTGGAACGGTTGCTTACGGAATAGTTCCCACACGTCCCGGAGTGAACGCCGTCGATTCAGCAAGTATCTTCCTTCGCTGGCTTAAAGCCGCGTCCCTGGCTGGTGATCCCCAGAAATTCGCTCAGCGGGCGATGATCACAGCGACCTGCGGACTCGGATTGCTCGACACGTCCGCGGTCGCGGAGTCGTTCGGCGTCGCGCATAGCGTCAGCAAACTGATCCGGTCGTTGGCGGGCGATCCCGCAGGTTCGCCAGAATTGGACGAAGAAGTCGCATTCGGAAACTAGTCCCGAATTCCACAACGACTACAATAGCCGAAAAATTCCCTGGCAGCGAATTAGCGTGAGGATGTTGAGAAGCTTAGTGTTTTACTTACTCGGAAGGATTTGCGCGGGTAGGGTCAGGCGGGGTTGCAACAACTCAATACTTTGTGTGCAGTCAGCCACTAAAGGGAATTCTTAATTTCTTCCACATTTTGCCTTTGACTTTGTGGAGTTAATGAGTAGACGAGCTGCTCATCGTGCTCCCTTGCATAAGCGATTCGGGCCCGCTGGTTCCCTTCCCCTTCAATTCTCCATCCATCACCCTGGGGAACCAGCTTCATTTCTCTACTCTCTGCGCTGCCTCCACCACCGATTTACTTCCGATGAGGTTGGGGGGATTCTCAAGTTTTGCTGCTTCGCAGGGTGGTGGTCTTCTCTCCTTAGTGTTCGCGTTTGTTTGTTGTTTTGCCATCCGTTGGATCTGCTTGCGCAACCAGCAGGCGAGGGCCTCCTCGAGCTCCATCTGCGTGCCGGACTGGTAAAAGTCATATGACGTCTCCCTGGTTTCAATAAGAGGAATAAACCGGCAAGGTGCACTCTCTCGTCGAAACAGAGCAGGGACGAACTCTATAAGTGGACAATCCCTACATGGCTGGGGTCGGGAAGGCTCACCGAAATTTAGGCAGGTCGGGGAATCCTCTAAAATGTAGGCAGCTTGCCAAAGCGTGCGAAGCGAACGCCTGTAGCCACCATCTTCCAGAAATTTCAGCCCGGATTGAAACATTTTGAAAATCTCAGCGTCGTTCCTTCTCATGAACCACCTCGTGGCAGTTAGGTTCGCACAACATTGTTGCGAGCGCTGTGATCGTAGGCGCACTAGGATGTGATTTAGCTCACTTCGCTAATCTGGCCCACCTCTGTTGGGATTCCGTTCAAACCATCTACTCCGAACTTGCGATTCGAATAACACCATTTGTAATTCCACTCACAGCTCAATAACTCGCCATTTGTCATAAAGTGATTCGTCCATACAATCGATTACGCCTCGGCGTCGGGGCAAGTGATTGCCACCCTCTCGCCAGGCGCAGGTTTGATGGGCAGGCTCAATACATCGAGTTTCACCGGGACGAATATCCCCCGTGCAAGGAAAAGCCGGACAGCTACAGTGAAAGACGTGCGGGAAGGAAGAACCCCAGGAAGAAGAAAAATGGAAGTGTTATTTTGCGGAAAGGATTCGGCCGTAAAGGCCCAGGCCAAGGTTGCAATAACTTAATGCCGTGGGTGCAGTCAGCACTTAAAAGGAATTCTTAATCTCTTCCATATTATGCCTCTGACTTTGCGGGGTTAACGAATAGACGAGCCGCCCATCGTGCTCGCTGGCATAAGCAATTCGGGCCCGTTCTCTTCCCTCCCCTTCAATTCTCCATCCATCATCCTCGGGAACCAGTATCAAAAAAGGTGGGTCGAGTTTGGAAATTCACAGCCTGGTCGGGAATAAATCGCTTCGTGTCAAGTTCTAGAGGGTATCGTGCCAGGCCGCACTGATTCGTGTCGAACATGGTCAAGCACTAAATCACGACAAAGGAACAAGGGAATGTCTAAGCTCCTAGTTATTGTTGCGCTCATGTGCGCCAGTCTTCAGGCTCAAGTGAGAGAAGCTTCAATTGCAGTACATGCTGAATCGTCCGTAGCGAGCTCCGCCACATCGGTCAATCCAGTCATCGAGTGGAATAGAACACTGCTGGAAATCCTAAGAACTCCGGGCGCTCAGCCTCCCACCATTCATTCGACTCGCAACTTCGCCATTCTGCATGCTTCCATCTTTGACGCGGTGAACAATATCGCCGGGACCTATAGTCCGTACATGGTGCGTCTTCCGGACGTATCGCGACTGGCTTCACAACCAGCTGCGGCGGACGAGGCAGCGCATGACGTTCTGGTTGCACTCTATCCAAAGTTCCAGGCAACGTTAGATGCCGAGCTTCAGCAGGACCTGCTACAGATCCCGGACGGACAAGACAAGACGAACGGCCTTACCGTCGGACAAGCCGTGGCCGCCCAGATTCTGGCGTTCCGCAGCACCGACGGTGCGAACATCACTGGCCCCACCTATATTCCAGTAAACGAGCCGGGAAAATACCAACTTACTCCTCCCAATCTCGCACCTGCGGACTTCACGCAATGGGCCCAGGTAACTCCTTTTGCCCTGACGCGCGCCGATGAATTTCGTCCCGGACCGCCACCGCAGCTGACTAGTGACGAGTACACAAGAGTCTTCAACGAAGTCAAGAGTCTCGGTCTCATCACCAGCGCAACTCGAACGCCGGATCAGACCGTGATAGGCAACTTCTGGAACGGCAACATTCAGGATTTCTGGAACGAAATCGCGCAGACCGCGGCGTTGGACCATCATCTTGGCTTGATCCGTAGTGCCCGGCTGTTTGCTCTGCTGAACATCAGCCTGGCAGATACTACGATCGCCTTCTTCGAGGCGAAGTATACGTACCAGTTCTGGCGCCCGGTGACCGCCATTCAGCTAGCCGGCGAGACCGGCAATCCCAACACGGTAGCCGACCCCAATTGGATACCGCTCCCGACCAAGACCGCTCCAGACCCTTCATACCCCGGTGCCCACAGTGCCATCAGTTTTGCGGCAGCCGAAGTCCTGAAGTCCAATCTTGGTGATCGCTTCACATTTGATGTCACCTCTGAGTCGTTGAAGGGAGTGGCGCGCCATTTCACCAGCTTCTCGGCAGCTGCTCAGGAGGCGGGACTGAGCCGAATTTATGCCGGCCAGCACTTCCGGACCGACCACATTGCTGGCAAAGGTCTAGGAAGGAAGGTAGCAGAGTCGATCATGGACACTACTCTGCTCCCCAGGTAAAGGTCGATTTCCGCAATCGAGCATGTGCTTGGTTAGGACTTTTACTCCGAGGCTAATCATAACGACGCCCGGGGCTCGTCACACATTGAAACCAGCAACCACCGCGAACCGCGAGTGCGAAGCGGCGGCGGTCCACCGCACGGACGATTTGCAGATGAGTCGAATAGCTGTTGTGATCTGGACAATCTTGCGAGTTGTTGCCGCATTGCTGCTCATTCCTCCCAAAAATAGCTCTTGCCAGTGTAATTATTTGCACAATTGAACAGGAGCACTCGGCGCATGTTCTTTGTCTTCAACGCGGCCGAACTGGCAGACGTATTGCATATTGATTTCTACGGCAACCTGCGCCTCGACGCCGCGATGTCGGAAATCTACCGAGAAGTTTTCAGGTACGGTAGATCGAAATTATGTTTCAATGAAATAGTGCCTGTGCGCCAGTCATTGTTGACATGTTCCAGCTCCTCAGGTAAATCAATTAGCAAACACTTCACGGAGACTCCATGAAAAAGTGGCTCACACTCTCTCTCCTGGTCTATTCAACCATCGCCTTTGGACAAGCTGCCTCGAGCAGCGCTCCTCAGGATCTATCCACGCCCAGCGGCCGGCAAGCGCCGCCCATGCTGGGTATTCATTGGGCAAGAGGATTTGACCCGTTCGCTCGGCTCAACGAAGCTCACGGCGGAGGCGCCGGGAAGAGAAGCAGCCCCAACATGACCTACCACGGCGGCAAGATCATGCCGACTGCGGACTCGCAAGCCATCTTGTGGGGCCCCAGTTGGTCTAACTCCTCCTTTGTGGGGGATAAGATTATGGGTTTGGACTCGTGGTACACCGGCTTCAGCAACTCGAACTACTCGAAGACGTCCGATGAATACACCGGCACCAACGGACAAGTCGGACCTGCGATCAGCTACGGCGGCCACATTGTTGACACAACGACGGCATCCGGCGGGGGCTCGACCTCGGCCATTTTGGCCGAAGTTTGCAAAGTGATCGCCAACCCCGATCCCTCGGGCAACGGCTACTATGCGGTTTACGTGGATCTTCCACGCGGCAATGCAGGTTATTGCGCCTATCACAGTGCTGGGATGTGTGGCACTCGCTTGGTGCAGTTCGCCTTCTTCTGGAATCTCGACGGCGACCCAGGCTGCGATCCGCGGGATACAAGCGGGCTGCACTCACAGGGCTTGGCCGCGCTGTCGAACGTCAGTGGACACGAATTGTCTGAGGCCCGAACTGATCCCGCCAGCCCCGGCGCCTGGTACGACAGTCGTGGACAGGAAAATGGGGACAAGTGTGCATGGACATTCAACGTCCCCTTGGTGCCCTTCCCGAACGGGACCCAATGGAAAATCCAGGGTGAATGGTCCAATGCGGCTTTCAACGCTGGCACGGGATACCCGAACAGTTCAGGCCAGAAGGGCTGCCTCGACGGACAATAAACAACGTACGACAAACGAAAAGCAGGACCAGACTGCCAATGTCTGGTCCATTTTTCTCTACTAGTATCCTCGTCGCGATTCGGCAATCTGAGCCGTGTGGACAAGGAAAATGCTTTGGAGCGCTGCAAGTGCAACCCGTGCAAGGATAAGACAGGAGCAGCTCCAGTGAAAGATGTGCCGGAAGGAAGAACCTGAGGAAGGAAAAAAACGGGAGTGTTATCTTGCGAAAAGGGTTTGGGCGGGCAGGTTTAGGGCTGCAACAACTCACTACGTCGCCACTTAAAGGGAATTCTTAAGTTCTTCCATATTTTGTTTTTTACTTTGCGGAGTTGTTTCTCCCCCATCTCACCAAGGAAAAATTCAGACAGAACCGCACGTCCTTGCGCGAATCATTTATAGCAGGAGGGATGGGGTCTCTAGACTTGGTTATTCCGAAGCGCGGCGCGACGAATCTGCTGTTGCGCGGCAAGCAGATCCCGGCTGAAGCGGTTCGGAATGACCAGCGGTATCCACTAGCGTTACTCGTACTTGGCGGCTGGCCACCTTTGACCCACCATGAGGTCGCCGTCTTACTTGCAGGTCTTCTTTCCGAACTTTAGTAACCAGCACAATGGGCCATTGGTACGTGGTCCCCGGTGTGAAACCTTGTTCATGGCATCAAGAATTTAGAAAAGAGGGTTTATGAAAGTTCGATCCGTAGCATTATCGATATTAGTAACCGCAGTTATGGTCTCACCCTCACTTTTGAGGGCGGACAATATTACATACAACGTTGATCAGACAGTTGGCGCTGGGAGCGTTACCGGCACCATAACAACCGACGGAACGATTGGGGTGCTCAACGCTGGGGGTGTAATCGACGGACCGGTCGGGTTTGCCGGGAACCTAGTCGGTGTGAATTTGATATTGAGTGATGGGACGAACACGGCACCGCTTTCCGGCGGTATCTTTACCAGTTTGGGAGGCGATCTAATTGCCTCGGCTAATGATTTGTCCTTCGATTTCGGGGCGCCTGATGGTGGTGGTCTCGCTCTCTACAGCGGATACTCAAACTACTCCCAACTTTGTTTCTCGACTAGCTGCGGTGGAATTTCGATCTACAATGTTGGTTTGGATGGACAAACGGTTGCTACAAGCGAGACAGGGACTCAAGTCATTGGCACTGTGCCGGATGCATCGGGCCTATCGCTGGCAGGAATTACCGCGCTCGGTATCCTTGGAGCATTCAGGAAGAAGTTCATGATTTCCCCCCGAAGCTGTTAGGGGCTTGTCCGCACTTCTGGATCTTCCGCATTGTGGCCAATAGCAGGGAGACCTCTCGTTTTTGCTTGGCCTTTCGCCGGTAGTTTACGAAACCAGGCCATTACACTCAGAATGCAGTTCAGGCCGCGCCTTCCGCTAAGAATTCGGCGAGAGAACGGATCGGCTTTAACTTGTCTTCCCGCAGGCCGCGCAGCTCTTCCTCACGGAGTCGCTCGTACTCGTAAACTCGGCGCGAGGCTGGCGAGCCGAGGCTGTTGAGTACCGCCAATTTGCAGTGATCCAGATCCGGCAGCCGAAGCACTCGGCGACGGTAATTTGGCTTGATTCTGTGTTTGCCCATGGCGACGGCCTCCCATGCAGCAGGATTGGAAGTACGGCAAACCGTCTGAGCGATGCAAGCAGTGGGAGAGGACGGGCAGTGGGAGAATACGGCTTTGGAGGGTTTTGAGCGCTATCGCCTGTTAACAATATCTAATTTTAGTTCGACATCGGATTCAGGCCGATCCGCCACGGTGAGCGCTCGTCCCAGTGACGCATCGTGTCGCTCGCCCACGCCGTTGGCTTATCCGTATGGCACGATGTGCAGGGATTGGCAATCTTGTATTTATCCGTCATTGCGGGTGTGATGAATCGGAAAGTATGCGCGTGAACCATCGTGTTTGCCGGACCTTCCGTTTCAATCGCGGGCATGTGGCAAGCGACGCACTGACTCCCCGCGCTTCCTTCCTTATGGTGCGTGTGATCCTCGATAGTCGCTGTTCGCGGACCGTTTGGCGATGATGATCCGTGACAATCGAGGCAGAGTGCATTAGCGGGTTTGCGCAGTTGCGCGTAATTCGACGTGCCGTGAACGTCATGGCAATCGAAACAGGTAACGCCACGGCGATACATCACGCTTTGCACAAAGTCGTTGCCTTGCATCCGGTTCTTGTGGGCCGTGCCATCAGTGAAATAAAGAAAATTCTGAGGTTCACCAAGGGTGTGATCTTCCAGCTTCCAATAATCCGCGAGCTTCAGTCCCAAGTGATAGCCAACGGGCCAATCGTAATATTTTCCCTCGATTGGATTTGAAAGCGGCTGACCTTGCGAGTGGCATTGAATGCAAGTGTCGCTGGCCGCCACGTAATTCATATGCGCTGGATTGAGGGTGTTATCGCGTGTGGGATGTGCGATATGTTCACTGCCGGGGCCGTGGCAGCGTTCGCAGCCCACATTCCACTCAGCTACTTGCTTGGTGTGAATGTCATAGCCAACCGAGTGGCATCCGTCGCAGAGCGGTCCTGTCGGACGGTGCATGTTGTCGCCCGGATAGAAGGATGCCCACCAATCGCCTCCGGTCGGCGGCACTTGGTACTTGCTCCACTTTTTGTTGACGACTTCCCACTGCGCAGGGAGGGGGAAATAATCGTCGCCGACTTTCGTAAAATACCTCTGCTTCCAGATGCTACCGTAAACGAAAGCAACTTGGTCTTGAGAGAACTTGTACACGTGGTTCGTTGCGAGGTCAGGAATGATTGCATCAGGATGCTGACGCGGATCGCGGACAACGTTGGCCATCGGCGTTTTCTGCCAATGCTCGTAAATTTCAGCATGACACTTTTCGCAAGCTTGGGAGCCGACATAGTGTGCCGAGGCGGAAGCTTGCATCTGCAGAAACTGCTCCTGCTGTTCTAGGGGCCAAAGACTGCGAATATAAAGAACAAGTTTCCAGCTATCGTTGTTCCCTCCCTGATGTGGATTACCCCAGGCAGGCATTCCGGTTAGTTCCACGCCGTTTTCGATGATGTAGTGGATTTCCCCATCCGTAAGGTTCTGTGTTGACGCAGCTCGAAGATCGGGTACGCGAGGATAGAGCGACTGCCCGACAGGCGTCAGCCCGCTTCCATCATGGCCATGGCAAGTTTGGCATTTGGCAAGGAATGCATCGCGCCCGTCCTGAAGATTCTGCGGAGTGGCACTGAGAAGAATCTTTTCGTTTCGGGCGGCGCTGGGTATCGAATAATTTCGCACTGCGCGAGCGGCAGCAGTCTCAAGCGCGGACGGCCGGTTTGTGGCACGAAAGCCACGATGAATCAAAAGTGCCGCACTTACTACAACTATGATCAAGACGAGCAGCAATGCGAGCATGAATGCTTTCCAGGCTTTCACCTTGCCTCCGGTCACGCCCCAGACGATGGTAGAGATTCTAAATCGAACGATGAACGGGCAACTGGCGTAATATCGCGATAACACTCATTGAGACTTCAGGCTCTGCCATTCTGCGCACCAGGCAAATTCCTAGAAGCCCTGGCGCTGCTCAGTGACGGGCATGCCAGAATAGTGGACATGAACCAAACGCCAGCCGTCCTTCGTTTTCCAATACACTTGAGTTTCTCTTCCGTGAGTGGTGATAGGTGATCCGTCCTTCCTAAGTTTTGCGGCGAAATCCCAATAGAACTCTACCCATGCGCAGTCTCGAAAGATGTGGACCGATATATTGCGGGGGCTCAGCTTCCGTTCGGAGAAGGTATCGCCCATGAGGTGCTTATAGACGTTCTGCTTGACTTGGTCGAAACCATGCTCATGACCGAGAGGATGAATGAAAGAAACGTCTGGAGAGTCCAGCCCATACTTGCGCTGCTACACTTGTATCCGCCGCGTCAACCGACTGGGCGTACTTCGAGACCATTTGGCTGGAGAGCCTTCTTGTCATGGCATTACTACTACACTTGGTCTCTGACTGCCGCGCAGCGAAGCAGACAGACCAAGGCTCCCTCAACGTGGCGCATTTCACGACCATCATGGTAGTCGCCCGATCCGCTTTAGCCGGGTCGCTCAATTGGCGTAACATCGCCTCTCTGACAATGTCGGCGGTGTCAAGTAGTTTTCGAGCACACTTCAGCATGGACTCATAGCAGAGCGCCATTTCGCTCTCGTTGAGGCAGTTGCTTTTGCTCTGCCAACCCGGGCTCGCTCGTAATCAATGTTCAGGTCTGGAACTCGGTCCGACCCATGCATCTCTGCGGTCTTTAACTGTGATCATGATTACTACTTCGAACTCCTCGGTGAAGAGGAGCAGGACGCCCAATCAATTTCTCGGTGTTCTACTGCGCACCATGGCGATGTCCGGGCTGTCCCGCGTGCGAACCGAACTTAACCCACTGCTGATAGTCCCATCCCTGGCGCATCATCCAGTAGAGACGGACCGCCAGCTTGCGGGCCATTGCGACTTTGGCAATCTTCCGTCCTCGTCGCATCATCAGGTGGAGATACTTGCTGCGCCACTCCGGTAGGCTGCGCACCGTCACCTGCGCCGCTTCCACCAGCAAAAAACGCAATATCGAACTCCCCTGTTTCGTGATATGGCCCAGCCGTCGCCGATTTCCGCTCGAGTCTTCCAGCGGCACCAGCCCCAGATAGCTCGCCACCTGCTTGCCGCACTGAAAACGCTCCGCTTGGCCAATGATCAGCACGAAGGCCAGTGCGGTCAAGGCACCCACTCCGGGGTGCGTTCTTAGCCGCTGCGCCTCGGGACACTTCTCGACTTCCTGCT
>Ga0307477_10000175_pt1 | contig 89166 bp, 95 predicted proteins | sample atmos_gasesECM2C_FD_203316 | JGI IMG/M metagenome (GOLD analysis project Ga0307477, IMG submission 203316) | Hardwood forest soil microbial communities from Morgan-Monroe State Forest, Indiana, United States - atmos_gasesECM2C_515 | ecosystem: Environmental > Terrestrial > Soil > Temperate...
CTTGGGGCGAGGCGCATCGGTGGTGGTGCGGGGGGGGGGTGGTGGACTGCGGCGCCTCGCCCCAAGGGGCCGGAGGGGGGGAGAGCCGCCACCCGAGACCCGCACCTCCTCCCCTCCGTCTACCAGTCTCTTCGACCACCTACTTCAGTCGGAGCTAGGGGATCCAGCGGGGTTGGAGCATCGATCTTTGCTAGCATGGCCGCTTCTGGAAAGGCCTGATCTACGGTGCGCGAGCGACAGGATGTGATTCTGGGGGGCGGGCTGTCCGGGATGACGGCTGCCTATACCTTGCAGCAGGCGGGCGAGGATTGGTGGCAGCTCTACGAGCGGGAAGGGCGCCTTGGGGGGCTGGCTCGCTCGACGGCGGTGGACGGGTACCTGTTCGACTTCGGCCCGCACATCCTGTTCACCATCGACGCCGAGATCGAGACGCTGGTACGCGACCTCCTGGGCGACAACTTCCATGCCCAGGAGCGGCGGGCCTTCATCTATCACCACTCCTGCCGCCGTTACACGCGCTTTCCGTTCCAGGCCCATCTCTTCGGCTTGCCGGTGCCGGTGGTGCGCGATTGCCTGGTGGGGCTGGTGCGCGCCGTCCAGCGGCAGGAGCGTGGAGAGTTCCACCCCGCCAATTACGAGGAGTGGATGCGCGGTTTCTTCGGCGACGGCATCGCCGATCACCTGATGATCCCCTATGCGCGCAAGCTCTGGACCGTCGAGCCGAGCGAGATGGAGTTCAGCTGGATCGGACGGCGGGTGCCGACGCCCGACTTCGAGCGCATCATCGCCGGCGCGCTGACCGACGACGTGGCGCAGGTCGGGGCCACGGCTTCCTTCTGGTATCCGCGCCGCGGCGCCATCGAGCCGCTGCCGCGAGCGCTCGGGCAGCGGCTGCATGCGCCCCACGTCCACCTGGGCCGCACCGCCGTGCGGGTGGAGCTGCCCGGCAAGCGCGTGGTCTTCGACGGCGGCGAGGTGGTGCCCTTCGACCGCCTCGTCTTCTCGCTGCCGCTGCCGGAGATCCCGCGGCTCTTCAGCGGCGTGCCGCCCGAGGTGGAGAGGGCGTGCCTGGGGCTGCGCTACCAGGGGATCTACTGCATCAACCTGGGCATCGACCGGCCCGCCATCTCGGACATGCACTGGGTCTACTTCTACGAGGACCCCTTCCCGTTCCATCGCCTGTCGTTCCCGGCGACCTTCAGCCCCGACACGGTCCCACCGGGCAAGAGCTCGATCGCCACCGAGGTGGCCTTCTCGCGCGAGCGGCCCCTGGACCGCGACACCGCGGTCGAGCGCACGATCGACGGGCTGCGCACGGCAGGCATCCTCGACGCCTCGGACCGCATCGAGCTGGTGCACACCGAGGAGATCCTGCCCGCCTACATCATCTACGACCTCCACCACCGCCAGAACGTCAGCCTGATCTCCGCCTGGCTGCGCGAGCACGGCATCTGGAACGTCGGCCGCTTCGGCGAATGGCAGTACTTCAACATGGACCATTCGATGCGCAGCGGCAAGACCGCGGCCGAGGAGATCGTCGCGTCGCGGCGAGTGGCGCCGGCCGCGCGCTGACGACACTACCCCCGCCAAGCGGAGGCCAGGGCCGCAAGCCCTGCTGTTACAATGCTTGGGATGAGCGCACAGATCGCGGCCGTGACCAGCGCCGCCACGGCGCCGCCTGCCGCGGCCACGTCGGCGGCGGCGGAGGTGGACATCTCCGTCCTGGTGCCAGTGCTCGACGAGGCGGAGACGGTCGAGGAGCTGGGGGCGCGGGTGGCGGCGGTGCTCGACAGCCTCGGCGCGCGGTTCGAGATCCTCTTCGTCGACGACGGCTCGCGCGACGGCACCGCGGAACGGGTGCGCGCCGCCCACGGGCGCGACCCCCGCATCAAGCTGCTGCGGCTGCGGCGCAACTTCGGCAAGGCGGCGGCGCTGTCGGCGGGCGTCGAGCACTCGAGCGGGCGCATCGTGATCACCATGGACGGCGATCTGCAGGACGACCCCGAGGAGATCCCGCGGCTCCTCGGAATGCTGGAGACGGGCGGCCTCGACCTCGTCTCCGGCTGGAAGCGGGAGCGCCACGACCCGGCCGCCAAGCGCATCCCGTCCCGCCTGTTCAACTGGGTGACGCGGCGGCTGGCCGGCGTCGACCTGCACGACTTCAACTGCGGGTTCAAGGTCTACCGCCGGGAAGTGCTCGACCAGATCGCCGTCTACGGCGAGCTGCACCGCTACATCCCGGTGCTGGCGAGCCGGCGGGGCTTCGCGGTGGGCGAGGCGCCGGTCACCCACCATGCCCGCCGGCACGGCGTCAGCAAGTACGGGTGGGACCGGTTCTACAAGGGCCTGCTCGACCTGATCACCGTGCTCTTCATCACCCGCTACACGCGGCGGCCGCTGCACCTGTTCGGTGCCGTCGGCCTGGTCTTCCTGGCCGCCGGCTTCGGCATCGACCTCTACCTGGCGATCCTCTGGATGGGGGGCGCGACCCTCTCCAACCGGCCGCTGCTGTTGCTGGGAGTGCTGCTGATGCTGCTCGGCATCCAGGTGCTGACCACAGGCTTGCTGGGCGAGATGATCACCTTCAAGAACTTCCGGCGCCCCGACAGCTACTCCATCAAGGAATTCTTGGAGTGAGCGCCTACCGCCTGCGCGACGCCCCCTCCCTCCCCCTCTTCAGGGAAGCGTTTCGGTCTAGGAGCACCCGGCAACCGGGAGGTCCCCTCTGGCACCGCCTCCGGCATCGCTCGACCTCCTCTTCCTGACCCAGACCTATCCGCGCTTCGCGGGCGACATCGCCGGGCCTTTCGTCGAGGAGCTCGCCCGCGCCCTGGTGCGGCAGGGCGACCGTGTCACGGTCCTCGTCCCCCATGCCGCCGGCCTGCCGCCCGGCTGGGAGGCTGGGGGAGTCGAGGTGGTCACCTTCCGTTACGCTCCCGAGGCGGCAGAGGTGCTGGGGTACGGGCGCTCGCTCGCCGCGGACGTGCGGGTGCGCGGCGGGGCGGCGGCGGTGGCTCCGCTCTATGCCGCGGCGGCACGGCGGGCAGTGGCCCGGCAGCTGCGCCGCCGGCCGTTCGACCTGGTGCATGCCCACTGGATCGTGCCCAACGGGGTGGCCGCGGCGGCGGCGCTGCGCGGCGGCGGTAGCGGCAGCGGCAGGGATCGCTCTCCGGACGAAGCAGGGCGCCCCTCGCGGCCTGGGCAGCGAACCGCACCGCCGCGGGCCCGGGCGCGGCCGGCGATGGCCATCGGCCTGCACGGCAGCGACGTCTTCCTCGCCGAGCGCCGCGGCATGCGGCGGCTGGCCCGCTGGGCGCTGGGACGCGCCGGCGTCCTCACCGGCAGCTCGCCGGAGCTGGTCGAGCGCATGTGCGCTCTCGGCTTCCCGGCGGCGCGATCGCGGGTGATCCCGTACGGCGTCGATACGGCGCGCTTCTCGCCCGATCGCGAGCGGCGCCGGCTCTGGCGGGAGCGGCTCGGCATCGGCGACGAAGCGCCTGTGCTGCTCGGGGTCGGACGGATGGCGGCGAAGAAGGGCTTCGGCGTCCTGGCCGTGGCGCTGCCGGCGCTGCTCGGAGCGCTCCCCGGGCTGCACGTGGTGCTGGCCGGGGACGGCGACCTGCTGCCCGAGCTGGCCGCGGCGACCGAGCCCTGGCGGGCGAGAGTGCACCTGCCGGGTGCGGTGCTGCGCGACACTCTCCCGGACCTCTACCGCGCCGCCGACCTCTTCGTGCTGCCGGCGGTGCACGACCAGCGGGGCAACGTCGACGGGCTGCCGAACGTCATCCTCGAGGCGATGTCCACCGGCCTCCCCGTGGTCGCCTCGGGCATCTCCGGCATTCCGCTGGCAGTGGAGGACGGCGCCAGCGGCCTGCTGGTGCCGGAGCGGGACGCGGCGGCGCTCGGCGCGGCCCTGCTGCGGCTGCTCGAGGATGCCCGGGAGGCGCGGCGGATGGGGGAGCGGGGGAGGCGCAAGGCCGAGTCGGAGCTGACCTGGGACCTCGTCGCGGCGCGGCACCGGGAAGCCTACGCGATGGCGCTCGCGCTGCCGGCGTGAGGCGGCGGCCAGGCGCGGGAGCAGGGCGCTCGACTGGCGGGGACGGCGGCGGCTCTTGTCGCCGGTCGCCGAAGCCCATATACTTCGGAGCACTGTTTTTCGCTGCGTTCAAGGGTAGATAGCACTCACTGAGGCTGCGTACCTATGGCGCCGAAGAAACCTCCCACGGGTATGACCAAGGCCGACCTGGTCGACGTGGTCTACGACCGGCATGGCGGTTTGACCAAGAACGAGGCGGCGGAGATCGTCGAGGCGATCTTCAAGACGGTGAAGACCTCGCTGCGGGAAGGCCGGACGGTGCGGATCAAGAACTTCGGCACATTCGAGATCACCAACCGCCCCGGGCGCACCGGCGTCAACCCGGTAAGCGGCCAGCGGATCTTCATCCCGCCGCACCGGGGCCTCAGCTTCCGGCCCGCGCGCCGGCTCAAGGATGTTCCCGGCGCCGTCCCCGCGGAACGGGACTGATCCGGGCTCGGGACACTAGATTTTGCCCAAGGCCCGCGTCCAGAAGCGCCTCTACTACAAGATCGGCGAGGCCTGCAAGGCGCTCGGCATCCAGCCGTACGTCCTGCGCTACTGGGAGACCGAGTTCCCGGCCCTGAGCCCGAGCAAGAGCCGCTCAGGCCAGCGCGTCTACAGCGAGAAGGAGCTCGAGGTCATCCGCCGCATCAAGCAGCTCCTCTACGATGAGGGCTACACCATCGCCGGCGCCAAGAAGAAGCTCGAAGGCGAGCTCGCCGCCGGCACCCTGGGAGACCCAGCCGGCCCGCCCGCGGCCTCGCCGGCGCCTACCCCGCCTACCCCGCCTCCCCCTCCCGCCGTCTTCCAGGCACCGGCCGCCGGCCGTGCCCGAGGGCAGGCCACGGAGTCGGAGCGGGCAGGAGGAGGTCTGGCCGCCGGCACAGCTGCAGCCGGCCCAGCCCCGGCCGCGATCCCAGGCGCCGCCCGAACGGTGCCGCTCCCGCTCGTTCCATGGGGGCCCGCGGCAGACAAGCCCGAGGCGACGGCCGCCGAGCCGGAGCCCGCGTCTCCTGCCGCGCCCGCGGTGGATCAAGAGGAATCGCCTCCGCGGGCGGGCCGGCCGACCCTGCCCTTGACCCCGCCCTGGCCGCCGCTGCAAGCCGTGCCCGCGCCCGCGGCGGCATCGCCCCAGGGAGCCGCCGCGAAGGCGGCCAGCCCGACTCCGCGCAAGGCCGCGACCCACCAAGCCCCTGCCGCCGCCACGCCCGCAACGACAGCCGGAGCCGACGATCGCGCCGGCGGCCCCGTCGCAGCCACCGAGCCCTCCCCAGCGTCCACCGCCCCCGGTCACAAGCTTGACACGGCAGCCGCCAAGCAGATAGAAACCCTGCGCAAGGGGATAACCAAGGCTCTCCAAGGAGCCCGAGAGATTCTTGCCCTCCTAGATTCGAGATCCCCACGCTAAGCAGTCCGGTCGGGACGTGGCGCAGTCTGGTAGCGTACCTGAATGGGGTTCAGGGGGTCCCGGGTTCAAATCCCGGCGTCCCGACCAAGATCCTCTGAATTTTCAATGAGTTAGCTCAGCGCCTTCGCAGGCTGACTCGAGCCCGGTACATTCCCGGTACATTCGCGCGTGCCTTCCTCCTCGCGGAACTTCTGTTCGATCCTCTCTTCAGCGACGACGCGGATCCAGTCCGACATCGTGCGCTTCGCGGCTGCCGCCGCCCGCCCGATGCGGGCCTTTTCTTCGGCAGTCACGAGAAGACGAATAGACTCAGTTCTCCGCATGATGGCAATCGTATTGCCATGTCGGTTCACTGTCAAGTCCACATGCGTGTGCTCTTCGTCCTCTTATCGCCGAGGTGCTGGAGAGGTCCGCGGCGAACTCGACGGCGCTTCATGGCTGCCAGGCGCTAGCGGACGCGCCTCCTCAACTTCGCGGGCGTCTGAGATCCATGGCAGCCGATCGCCTTGCCGATGGGCCCGCGGAGCCGCGGGCTTCGCAAGACACCTTTACCTCCCCTCCGCGGAGAGGCGATGCTGTTGACGGCGCTCGTCGCCATGGGCGGCCTGGACTGGCGGACGCTCTCACTCGCGGCGGTGCCGCTGGCCGAGCGCGGTGGCGGGGTCGGCCGGCACGGGTGTCGGAACTGCGCCTTCCGCGAAAGCGCTGGCCTTGAGAGCTGCCCGACGCTCGCCGGGCGGCACGGGTATTGAGTAGTTGCCGAGCCGCATCGCACCGCGCACATATCGGTAGCCTTCGGCAGCCCGGAAGGCCCAGAACCGCTCCGCCCAGGTATGGCCATAGGTGGCCGGCCAATCTGTTACGACCTCCGCGCCGTCGGAGAGCTCTCCGAGGGGGCAGGTGGCGGTGGACGGCTGGGCTTCGACGATGGCACCACGAGAGGTGCGGCGGCCGCGGTAGGCTATGGGCAGCTGCTGGGTGGCTTCGCGCATCAGGTTCGCTCCTGCAGAGTCGGCGCTCGCCGGTCTGGCGAGCGCTCGCGGAGCGCCGTCCTTCCTCCCGATGCCGAGCACCTGCATCCGGAGGGTTCGCCCTCTCTCGGAGGTGGAATGACCTCGCAGTTCGTTGCTTTCGAGGACCTCGAGCCGGCAACCAATGCCCTGACCGACGCCAGCTCTCTCCGCGAGCTGGCTCAGCCGACATTGGCTGCAACGCTCGACCCATCCAGGGCCAGGCTCATCCTCTCCGATCTCGAGGGCTTCTCGTTGACGCCCGCTCTGAACCTCCTGGAGAGATGGGTCGTGTGCGACCAGCTCGTTGCCGATCTCGTCGCGTTGGAAAGCCTCAACCACTCTCGATCCGCACACGACTTCTGGGACTCGTGGAGCATGACGGCGAAGTTGATGCCCAAGGCGTCGAGCGACGAGGTGTGGGCCGCTCACCTCGCCCGTCATGTCCTCGGCAGGCGGGCCGCCGCAAGTCCCGACAAGCTGGGGCAACTGCCTACGGTCAAGAGCGTTGCCGCTCGCCTGGGCATCGCCTTTACGTGCATTCCCCCGAGCGTGTTCACGCGGTGCGTGACGATCCTGGGCGAGACGTCGCGGGCGATCCAGGATGCCCGCCCCGATGTGCCATGGAATACCTTTGGGTTTGGCCTCGAAAAGAGGTATGGCGAGCAGCTCGCCGACTTCTATCATGAGGCAGAGTTCTTGGGTCGCTCGAACCTGGGAGTCCCGAGGACATTGGTGTATTACGAGACGGCCGCCGCCGCGGGCATCCCGCTCGTCCTGCATCCGGCACGCTTCGAGGAGGCACAGGAGATCGACCGGGGTTGCCGCGACGCCTACGACGCGGTGAAGCAGGTGCTACAGCAGGTGTTCGAGGAGCCCGTACGGAGGCAGCTTGAGAGCCTTGGCCTGTCCCACGATGTGGCCGTGCCGCCCCTCGTCTCCCGCCTGGTGCAGTTAGCCGGCGAGGCGAGGATCTCCATCCTCGAGGCCGCGATGGAGGTCAAGCAGTCGGCCAACGCCGCCGCCTTCCGGCGCTGGCTGTCCACGATCCAGGCGCACCTCGCCGAGGGTGGCGTGGGCGGCAAGCTCGAGGCCCTACGGCTGCTCAAGGAGCTCGAGCGGGTCGCCGCCCGCTGGACTGAGGAGTTCGACGTGAAGCTGGGCGTCGCGTATAAGAAGCGCGAGCTGCGAATGTCCTGGGTGCCACGCATCGGCGCGCTCCTCGACCTCATGGACAAGCCAACTGTCCGTGACCCCATTCTGAACCGCAAAGGCTATTTGACCTTCATTTCGTGGTGGTTCGATCACCAGCCATGAGGCGACCCGGGCAATGCCTGCCAGAGTGTGCTCAAACCGTCGCTTAAACTTTGCCAGCCGTCGAGTGGCTCGGGCTTCGATCCCATCCACCAAGAGTGGGCCCTGCTGGAGGCAGCTCACGCCAGGCCAAGCCACTCCTTGGCAGCCTGCTGCAGCTTGGCATACGACCCGTCGCTCTCAGCTTTCAAGCCGGCATGCTCGGCGTTCATCTTCACGCACTCGTCCTGCGTGATGGGATGCCAGCAGCCGTTGATCGGTTCCAGAGGTTTGTAGTTCTGTCGAGCCCTCTTACGGAACTGCTGCTCCTCGACGTCGGTTAGAGTCCTGAACAGGCTCATCGGTTCTCCTCTCGGTCCCGTTGGACGCTCGTCTTTCTTGGTTTCGGCGCTCGCCGGGAGGCGAGCGCTCGACCGCGAGGTATCCACCCGCTCTGTCGAGCTTCAGTTTCGGGGGGCCCTGCAAGCCACGATCACAAGCCGCCGTCGTTTGGCGACCTTGGCGGCCCACTTCGACATAGCGGTAAGCCTGTTTCGTAATCAGCACGTCATCGGTTCAATCCCGATCGTCGGCTCCAATAGAATCAAGCAGTTAGCATCCATAGCTGCTGAGTCCGATGGCCTGGGGGGCAAATAGGGGGCAAACCGCGACCCGCGCTAGAGCGCTGGTGCTTAGGGCCTGCAGGGGGTGCCGGTCTGACGGCACGGGGACTGCGGCGCGGCGGGCACGGCGATGCACAGGGCGGCGGGCGCCCAAGATTGAATTCGCTGCGGCGAATCGCGCTCCGGTTGCGACAGCGAGCAAGCGAGCGGCTGCCGGCGCGGCGGGTCGGGCCGGCGCTCCTCCTTACGGCCGGGCTCTCGGTCGCCCAAGGCAGCGGCGGTCAGGCATTCATATTGGGTTCGCCGCAATGCCGGCCGAGAGGAGCTGGGCGAGCAAGGCGTCGAGGCAATCGGCTGATAGGTGCCACCCCCGGTCTAGGCTCGCGACCAGGGCTCGCTTGAGGGGCTGATAGATCGAGAGAGCCAGGGGCTCGGGCAGCCTGCTCGCGGCCAGGGCGAGTGCGAGCTGCGCCGGTCCAGAGCCGCCGTAGCCCCACTCGAAGCCGGTCGGCGAGTGGTTACGCAGGTCTAGCCGGGGGTCAAGGGGCCACCAGGTGGCGGTGGACATCTGGGCCTCGACGATGGCACCCCGAGAGGTGTGCTGGCCGCGGTAGGCGATGGGCAGCTGCTGGTTGGCTTCGCACATCAGGTCCGCTCCTAAAGAGTCAGGCGCTCGCCGTTCTGGCGAGCGCTCGCGGCGTGAACTCCTCTCGCCTCGTGGGGGGGGCCTCCCGGGCGGGCTGGTGCTGCGACGGAGTGATGCGAGAGCCTCGATCTTCGACGTAGGAGTGCCCGCCGCTCGGGCGGTGGTTCGCGTGGCGTGACCCCGGAGGTCCCGCCGGCGTTCGAGCTGCGCTCTGCCAATGGGAACAGGCCGGCAGCAATTAAGAACTGATATGCTAATACTTGTATTTGTGAAAGATATCTGTGTTCGCTTAGACTTCCTTAAGCCGACAGTTGGGCAGGGCAGGCAACTGCCCACGGGCCGGTGAGTACTGCGCGCCGGACTCTCAAGGAGAAGCCGCCAGCATCAAGGAGATAGCCTGAGGGTGGCCGGGGCGTTGCGGAGGGGGCGTTGTCGAATGTGGTCGGTCCGCAAGGGCCGGAGAACAGGCAATACGGGCAGTACCACGTGCCGGGGCCGACCGAGCAATGGATCGGTCGCGTCGTCGAGGTCGTGGCTATCGGTTTTGGCTCGGTCGTTTTCGTCGGCGGAGTCCTCCTTGTGCTGCTCGGAGGTGTCTACTTGCTCGCGGTCGATGTCCTTCCGGCGGCCGGGGGCCAAGCGGTGCATTTCGTGCAACTCATCCGCGCCTACGGGCATCCTGAAGTCGCCGACCTGCTCTTCGAGGCGCTCGCTGGCGCCCCGGTTGGCGCGCTGATCGGGCTGTTGCGGTTCTTGGGGAGGGTCAAGAGTAGACGCGTCGAGCAGGTGGTCGACGCCGTCGGAAACCGCGATGTTGTATCGGCGGCGAAGCTCGGGATCTTCTACTCCGCAGGCCACGCCGTCGCGGGAGCGCTCGCTGGTGCCATCGTGGGTTGGCTCGGGCTGCCGCTGCCGAAGCTGCTAGCTGGCGACGTCGAGGCTGTGCTCGCGCACGCGACGCCGGTCGTCGCGTGGATCGTAGGCGGCGGAGCGGGTGGCCCCCCAGGTGGACCGGACAGTGCAGGCGCAGGCTTCCTCGGGTTGCTCGTCGTCGCGCTTGTCGCGGCGGTGCTCGGGAGCCTCGCGGGCGCGGCGGCGACCCTCGGAGTGGGCGGGATGGTCCGGGCGATGGCTATGGGCGCAGCGGGGACCGTGGGTAAGGCGTTCGGCATCGCGGCCGTCCTAGCGCTAACGCGGCTCGGTGCCACGGCGCAATACCAGCGGAAGCGACCGCAGCTGCCGAGCGGTTGGCTCACGTTAGACGCGGCAGTCGAGAAGTTCGTGCACGCGAATCTCGACCTGCGGCGAGCCCGCGAGCAGCTCGAGGACTTCTTCCTCTGGTTGCGCGAGCAGGGAGTCACGCCTACCGAGCGCCTACCGTCCAGCTGGGTCGAGCGCTACGACCTTGTGATGAAGGCCCGAGGCGTGGACCCTCAGCTCGCGGTCCGGCAGTTCTTCTTGTGGGTTGGGCGCGAGAGCTGGTGGCGGCCGTACCCGCTGCCGGTCGAAGCGGCGGACGAGCGCGTGTGGCTCGAGAAGGTGGCGTTCGAGGCCTTCTCGAAGGGTTGGATCGTTCGCACACTCGCGCAGGGCGCACTTGCCGGGGCGATGATTGGTGCGCTCCAAGCCCTGCTCGCAGGCACGCTCCTTCTGCTTCGGCGGTAGTCTGTCCCCTGTCGGCGTACCGGCTCAGCCCGCGACGCACTGGCGTCAGGTCCGTGGGCGCGACGATCACCCCTGATACGCTGCGCATGCAGGACCGTGCGGCCATGCCTGGAGGGGGCGGGGGCACCAAGTCGGCGAGCAGCGCAGGGAGCCAAGAGTTCGGATTCAACTCGGGGAATTGCGGCCCGAGAGCAGAGGCCAGAGTGCGTCGCTGAAGCTCCTACTCGAAAATGGACGGAGAATACGCCGCCACACCGGGCCGAGCTTGCAACGCACAAGTTAAGCAGCTCATTTGTCCACACCAAAGGCCGCAAGCGCCATACCCTTCAGGTCCCATATCCCATACTCACCCGGCTCGAGACTCGCATTGGGTGAGAGGCGCCAGATTCCGGGCGTCTCTTGTTGCGTTGTGAAATGGATCGTTGAATCCTCGTCTGGAGCGTAATCGACCTTGCCGGTGAAGCCAGCTTTGAGCAGTTTACGGCCGGACATCATCTTGAGGGACCTGCGGTTGCCGGCCGAGTCCGACTCCAGCTCGACTAGAACATACTTCTTGGCTGGATCGTCTGTTTCGCGCACCAGCAAAGTCGGCCGTCCCTCATTCGTGCGTACCGCGGCACGATCACCAACGATATCGGAATAGATCTTCAACACTGGCAAGAAGCCAGCCTTCCGCACCTCGCCCGCCGCCATGAGTAGCGGGAACTCACCATTCTTGCTGCGCAAGGTGATGCCGCTCTCCGAAGCCGCTGCGGCTGCAGCGGCAGCTCTCAGCTCGGCCGGGAGGGCTGCTTCGAGTATTTTGCAGAGTTCGTCCTTCACGGCAGACGTGGGCGCGTTGAGGCCGGCTGCGAGTTGGAAAACCACCTCGACTCTTACGTGTCCAGGTTGAGCCTCGGTGATGACAGCGTTGAGCGGGCTGTGCCTTCCCTTGTTGTCCTGGTAGGCGTTTACGACACCCAGGTCCTTGCTGGCATTGATACCGGCAAAGCCTTCGGAGGCGATCTTCTGACCGACCAGCTGGAATACCTTTGCCGGGTCGCCCTGGACTTCAATGAAACTCTTGAAGCTCTTGCCAGACTGCCAATCACCCGATTCGAAGAAATTCGCTTGGCAGTCCCGTCCTGCGAGAGCTGCTCCCGGTGCCATCGTCCACGCGAGTACCAGGTACAGCAAGCCAAGGACTTGGTGGTAGCGAGCTCGATGCATGTTTATCTCCTCGAATCAGGGTGCTCGGCGGCCGCGGCGGCCATTTTAAGCATCGACTATAGCATGCGAGGAGCGCCGCAAGCCGACGCCGTCTCACACGGCGGGGAGAAGGCGACCCGATGAAGGTACGCCAGGCTGTGACCTGCGCTTGGCAGGAAGCGTCGTCGGGCTCAGCAAGCAGGATCTCGGCTCGGCGAGCGGTAGTAGGCGCTCTCCGGAGATCGGAAGTCGTTCCAAGAGACGGCTCCGCACGCGGTGCAGAAGCCGGCTCCCCAGCGGGTGTAGTGCGACATTGGCTGCACTCGACCGAGCCCCGGCACGTCGACGTCGGTCAAGCCGTACCAGTGGCGGCCCGACCCGAGATCGGCCTCATAGGCCCTGGCGATCCGGATATCGGCCCAGCCGAACCACCCGGGACCTCCCCAGTGGCGGCTGCTTTCCGCTTTGCAATGAGGACAGCGCCCCCAAAGTCTGGCCTCGTTGATAAGGAGGAAGCCTGGCGGCGGCAGGAGCTTCGGCCCGTGCCGGTCGGCGGTCTCGCCGCTCGGAGCCAGGGAGAAAGGGGGACGCGGGTAGTGAAGCCGCCATCCTGGAACCAGAGGATTCCACTCCCAGGTTGCGCCGCAGAGAGCCGGCGGCGCCGGCGAAGTCGGCTCCGGATAGCGATACTCGACCTGGCGACCGGGTTCGATGCGCCAGGTGCCATTCTGCCAGGGGAGCTCAGGTGCGCCATTGGTGGCGCCGGACGTTGCGGATGCGGGTACGGTTTCGGCTATCGCCGGCAGGGGCTGAAAGAGATCGAGCTGTGGAGACATCGAGCGGTACCTCCATGGCCGGCGCGGGAACGCGCTCAACGGGCTCCCGTCGCGGCGCCGTAAAGCGCCTGGCCGATCGTGGGATTGCCTGACGCATGGTCGCCGGCTGCTACGCGGCGCGGCCCTTCCCGGGGAGGCGCCTGATGCTGCGCGCCTCGTAGGTCGCATCGCGCAGCTGGCGGAGGACCCCCTCTTCGTCGCTGCAGAGGATCTGCCGGCAGGCGGCGCGGACCCGCAGGGGGCTTCCGGTCCGGACGCCGGCGACGGCTGCCGCAGCGGCTCGGTCGACCGCGACCTGATAGGTCCTGGTCATCGGCCGGCCGCCGCTGCCCGTCGAGTGCACGTCGAGGGTGAGCACGGTGCGGGCGGTGCCGGGCTGGGCGGCCGGCGGAGAGGCGAGAGCTCCCACCAGGGCGACGGCCCGCAGCCGGTAGACCACCACGTGCTTGCCGAGCTTGAGAGCCCTCTTGAAGGCGTCCTGGGTGCCGGTGCTCCAACCGTCCCAGAAGGCGACCATGCGATCGCAGCGCTGGGCGACCCGCTGGTTCCGGATGCGGCCCGCCAGGTAGCGGCCATCGCGATCCCAGTTCGCGCGGTACTCGAGGCACTGCAGACCGCGGGCCCGCGCGGCGGCGATGGCGCAGCAGTCGACTCCGCGGGCGCCGCCCGAGACGACGATGACGTCGGAGGGCAGCGACGCGACGAGTCTGCGGACTCGGCCCAAGTCGGCGAAGTCCCGCGAGCCCACGACTGCGATGCAGGGGCGGGCCGGTGCCGCCATGATGTGGATGCGACCGACTCCCTCTTCTGTCTTGTCCTGAATGTTCATCTCGCTCTCCTTGCCGTCTCGTTGACCTTCACGCCGGCCTGAGGTCAACGAGACGGCAAGGAGAGCGATCCAGCCGGGGATGGCCGGCGGCGGGACGGTGCCGCAAGGAGGCAGGTAGCGTGGACGGAGGTGGATGGCTCGACAACGGAGTGGGATCGACGATTACCACGCTCCCCGTTCCCTCAGCGATACCCAACGGGCGGAGGTGCCGAGAACCAAGTGGTCCACGAGCTCGACGCCGACAACCGCCGCGGCTTCGGCCATGCGCCGCGTGAACAGGATGTCCTCAGAGCTCGGCGTTGGATCGCCGCTTGGGTGGGTATGGAAGAGCGCGACACCGGCCGCGCCGCGAAGCAAGCATTGCTTGAGGATCTCGCGCGGCTCGACCGCAGCTCGATGGAGGGTGCCGCGATAGATTTCCTCCTCGGCGAGGAGGCGGTGGCGGACGTCGAGGTAGAGCGCCCCCATCACCTCCTGGTCGCGGAGCTGATAGCGCAGCGCCAAGAACCGCGCGACCTCGGCGGGTCGGCTGAGGGGATGTCGATCGGGAATGCTCTGACGAGCCAGGCGGCAGGCGATCTCGCGGGCGGCGAGAAGCGCCGAGGCTTCGGACTCGTTCAGGCCGGCGTGGCAGAGCATGGCGCGTGACAGGTTCGGAAGGGCGCCGAAGCCGCCCGACGCGAGCAAGAGCCGTCGTGCGAGGCTGATGGACTCGTCGTGGGCCCGACTGCCGGCGAGCAGCAGGCCAAGCAGCTCCACGTCGGTGAGGGTCTGGAGATGTGACGGCACCGGATCCGCTTCGGTTCGCTGGCTCGGGGAGATACCAGCGGCGTCAGTGGACGCATCTTTCGGTGCAGGCTCGGCAGCCACAGGCGCAAGTCGGCGCTTCGACGGTGCCGAAGAAACCGCGTGGGAGGGGCGGGCTTGAATGGTCAGGCTGGGCATGGATGGCTTCCCTCACTGGTCGCTCGCCGGAATGGCGAGCGCGCGGAAGCGACGCCTTTCCACCCCTTGCGCAGGTTGCTTCCGTTCTGCCTCGCCTGCTGCCGAGATCGGCGCCTTGCGATTCGCCGCTGATGTCGGGTCGTGAACGGCGACCGCGCCGTGCCGGCCGCCTCAGCCAGCGTCTTGGCCGCGGGAGGCGAAGTACGCGGAGACGCGGTGGTCCGTGTCGCGCCAATCCCGTGCGGCCGCCAGGTCGGAAGCGCTGACCTCGAGGGTCTCTGGGTCGATGCTCACCATGAGCTCACCAAACGGAGAGGGGGTGAGAGCGAAGACTCCATCGGAGGCAGCGAAGGTCCTCCCGTAGTACTCGTCGCCTTCGCAGTGCCTGCCTCGAAAGACGAGGCCGGTTCGCGCGAGGTCCGAGAGCGGCTGGTGGTCGCCGCAGTCCACCTCGTCGTAGACAAGGCTGATCGTTCTCGGGCCGTCGGACTCGCAATACTCGTCGGAGGGCAGGTCGAGGGCGTCCACGACCCGATCCCGGTCCGATTCGAGGACCTCGATGATCACCCTGGTTCTGTCGCCCACATCGATCTCCTTTCTCGGATGAAAACCTGAAAGATACTCTCCGACAATTCATGTTGCGTCGGCGGCGATCTCTCGTGGAGGCAGTTGTCCCAACCGCCATGCATCGAGGCTGAAGCCGCGGGGGTACTGGACGATTCGATGTTCATGGTCGACGGCAAAGCCGGCGGCCCGCGCCGCCTCGCAGGCAGCGGTGGCGTCGCGGAGGACCTTGCATAGGGCGCAGCGCTGAATCTCGCCGAGGTGGCGGCTTGCGGGGTCTGCGTGGACGATGTCCCACCCGCGGTTGTCGCAGGCAAAGCAGTCATCGTCAGGCTCGAGGTCGACGAGGGTCGTGGTGCGGGTGTGCTTGTCCCGAACCTTGAACACCACCGCAATGGAGTCGGGTTTGCGTTGGATTGCCAAGGCGGCGAGCGCTGCCTCCGTACGTGAATCCGCTTCGATGTCGATCATCCAGGTTACAAGGTAACAAGGCATGCTTCCTCCGTCGTGGCTAGAGACTGTCAAGAGCCGGGTTGCGGTCGAATGACGTCTCGCTCGCTGGCTCGCCGCCGCGCGGCGAGCGCTCGACCGGCAATTCCTCCGCACCTTGTGGCTGAGGGGGGTGGCAGTGCAGAGAACCGGCCGGTTGCGTGGCCGTGGTACTCACGGCATCTCAGGCTCCGCGGGCCTGCGCTGCAGTCGCTCGGCGTGCCGAATCGCGCCGCCGATCGATGCCATCAAGCGCTTCGCCTTCGCGTAGGACCGGAGAGCTCCTGCGCCGCGGAGGAGCGTGCGCGTTTCGCGGGCAAGCGCCTCGGCACGGCGCAACTGCAGCAGCACCTCCTGCGAGCGTGCCGCGCGGGCTCGCTTTCTTTCTTCGGGCATGGCTGACTCTCCTTCCGAGGCGGCGGCGGGCGACGCCAGGCGACCCCGTCATCGCAGCGAGGTAGGTACCCTTGGTTCCTGGACCCTAGATGGAGGCGAACAGGATGTTGCGCTCGGTGGCGTTGAGGTTGGCGATGGCGAGCGTAGCCTCATGAGCCGCCTCGCGTGCCGCGGCCGCGGCGCGCAGCGGGCTGCGGAGGGTCGTGACGCAGTACAAGGCGTGCGAGCCGCGTTGCTGGGCTGCGAGGGCGTGGCGATAGGAGTCGTTGAGGCGTCGCTTGCTGTAGGTCATCGGCTTGCTTTCCCTCCATGGCGCTCGCCGGAAAGGCGAGCGCTCAGCAGCCGCAGGTCTGCCCCCTGAAGCCGGGTGGCGGCTTCGGGAGCAGGGATCGTGGTTGAGAGCGGACGAAGAGGGTTGGAGGCGGCGGTCAGCGGCCGAGCCAGGCCTCGTAGATCGCCTGGCCCATGCCCATCGCGGCCTGGATGCTGACGTCGTCATCGCTCGCGCCGGCGCTTTCGAGAGCTCCTTCGATCGAGAGGCCGTCGACTTGGACGGAGGCGGTTACCTTTCTCGCAACGAGGTCGAGAGCCGTTTCTTGCGCCGTTGCCTGGTAGAAGGGAACCTCGATCGCGACATCCTTGACCTGGCCGATGCGGTGGACCCGGCCGTTGGCTTGCCGCACGACGCGCGCGTCGTAGTCGACGCCTTCGATCCAGATGGCTCGCGAGAAGTGGACCAGGTTGTTGAGGCCGGTCTGGACGGCCTTGGGGTTGGTGATGAGGATGCGACGGCGCGGTTCGATGACGGCCTTGTTCAGCCACTCCTCGCGCTTCGCGGCGCTGACCTTGTTCACGTCCAGGAAGACGGCCCGCTCGCCGAGGTGCAGCTGGAAGATCCTCTGGTAGCGCGCGGGCAGGCCGCTCGTGCCCGTGTGGCGGAGGAACAGGAGGACGTTGTGGCCGGCCGCGAGGTGCTGGCGCAGCCGTTGGACGATGGCGCGCTCCTTGGGCGTCAGCCAGGTCGCCGGAAACATCTTGGCCTCGACAACGGTGTGCCCTCCCACATCCGCCGGGTAGCGGAGCACGAAGGGGGGAAGGTCGTCGGTGCATCGATCGAGGTAGGAGGGCGCCTCGGACATCGCACCCCAGAGCTTGCCGGCGAGAGCGGTGTGGCTGTCCTTCTTGATCTGACCGACGAGCACGCTCATGACGCGGTTGTACTCTTCGCGCAGCTCACGGTCGCGCGGATCGTCCTGGCTGAAGGCGACCGGGACGGGCACCTCGATGCAGGGCGGCAGCTCGTCCTCGAGATCGCCCTTGTGCATGATGAGGGCCGTCGGCAAGAGGTGTTCGAGGATGAAGGACGGCAAGATGCCGGGAGCCTCGCCGATCTGGCGAATCTCGGGTGCTTCCTGGATCTCCTCGCGATCGCTGGTCGCGCCGTACCCGAGGGTTTCCTGCTTGCCTTCGCTGCCGGCGGGGACGTAGAGCTTGCGATAGCCGAAGCGAGTGACGAAGACCTGCCTTTCGCTGCGGTGGAACTGCTTGCGGAAGGCACGGCTGAGTGCCCAGAAATTGGCGAAGAGCGAGCTGGCATAACCGCCCATGAGCGAGCCCGAAAGCGCGAGGGTCGGGACGCCAGGCAGCTCGACGAGGCGATGGGCGGCCTTCTGCTGTGCCGAGCCCTGCTTGGAAAACTCGTGCGCTTCGTCGAGCACGAGGAGCTGGAAGCGGCCGCGTTGGCGCTTGAGGATGTAGCGCGCAAGGGGGTAGCGGCGGGGGTTGGGAGTGGCTTGGAAGAGCGGTTCGCCGCAGGGCTGCGACAAGAGCCAACGGCCGCGCTCGACCAACGCTTCGAGGCAGGCGAGAGCGTCGGCGCTGGTCCCGTAGGTGGGGCGCGGGCTGATGATCCTCGCGGCGAGGCGTTCGAGTTGGCCCTGGACCTGCTGCTGTTCGTACAACTGGGCATGCAGGTCGTCGTCCGCCGCAGTGCGGAGGTCGTCGAGGGACTGTTCGTATCGCCCGGCGGCGGCCAGGAGGTGATCGCGGACGTCCTCCTGCAGCTCCGCGGCGAGGCAGAGACGATGGAGTGCGTCCTCGAGCTCGTAGGAGGGCTTGCGGTCGAGCAAACGTTGTTCGACGGTGTCGAGGAGCTCGCGCACGAGAGGGCGGAGTGCCTCGGGAGGCGGCGGCGTGGCGGCGGGAATCGGCTCGTCCTCCCTTGGGAGGGGGGGCAGGGAGCGGGATAGGACGCGATGACGGCGCACCAAGTCGCGGACGTGGGGGTCGAAGGGATAGTGCTGGCAGAGGACTGCGGCAAGCCTCTCCGCGAGACGGGCGGAGCGGTTGCGGGGCGTCCGCGCGCGATGGCCGCAGCGGGCCCTGGTGCTGGCGAGAGCCTCCGTCGCGAGGGGCGCCTCGGAACCGCACCTTGGGCACCGGCAGGAGACGCCTTCAATCCCGTGCCCGAGCTTGGCTGTCTCTCGGCTGAGGAGAAACACCTCACCCTCGCTGTCGAGATCGGCAAGGGAGTCGGCGACGACGACGCGATGCAAGGGGAGAACCGAGGCGACCTGGTCGGCCCAGCTCTTGAGGAGGTGCGGAGGACAGACGATGAGCGTGCGCAGGATCGGCCGCATCCGACCGGTCTCGAAGCCGAGGCGGCGCAGCTCGGCCGTGGTCAGTGCAAAGTGGAGCGGGTGCAGCGCGCCGGCGATCGACAGGGCCACGGTGCTCTTGCCGGTGCCGACCTCGGCGGCGAGCAAAGGGTTCTCGCCAAGCGCCAGGAGCTTCAAGCCGGCAGCGATGAGGTGGGCCTGGCGCCGGTAGGGTCGGCGCGCGAGACGTGGCAGCGCCATGGCGTGGCTCGGATCGGCGGGATCGTGGATGGCCGGAAACTGCTGGCGCATCAGGTCGCGGAGGGCGACGCCGTAGTGCTCGACGAGGTCCGCGGTGTTGAAGCTGGCGATGTCGGTGGCGCCGGAGGGCAGCGAACCGCAGGCGAGCTCGTGGAACTCGAGCGTGTCGAGGGGCAAGACGCAGATCTTCAACCGCGGCCGCTGGATCTGAATGCTGCCGACCTTCTCTCCGTCCTTGTTGAACTTCTCCTCGGCGGTGACGAAGTCGCGGCGGAAGGAGCCCTTGAGGAGCAGCGGCGGCAGGCCCGGCCGGTCGGCGGTGACCCTTCTGCCGTTGAGCGTGCCGGCGGCGAGCGCCAACGCGATGTGCGCGGGCTGCGGCGGCAGCGCGACCTGACACGGCGCGCCGATGATGTCGCGGACCGTCCGGTGGCTCGCGACGAGCGTCGAGTCCTGCCACGGTCTGTAGTCGGCAAGAAGGGTAGGGAGATCGAGCTTCGCCTGCTGAAGAAAGAGCTGCGGGCGATCGAGCGTGACGGTGTAGATCGGAGCCGCCGGTTCGGTGAGCTCCGGGAGGAGCGAGGCGTCGGCCGCCCAGCGATCGATGCGCCGGCGCACGACGTCGTTCTCGGCCGCGACCACGGTGCGGCGCCGGGCCAGGAGGAAGCATTGCTTGAAAGCATCGAAGTGGGAGGCCGGGAAGCGCCAGGCGCGGATGTCGTCGAAATGGCGGGAGAGGTGCTCGGCGCTGGCAGCCAGGGCATAGTGCGGTACGACGAAGACCAGGATCCCGGCTCCCGGCGCGAGACAGGACGTCCAGCGCTCGAGGAAGCGCTGCTCGAGGCGGCGGTGAAACTTGTCGACGTCGTACGGCGGATTGAGGAAGAGGAGAGAGGAGCCGTCGCCGGGGTGCTCGGCGCCGGCGATGACGAAATGAAAGGCGTCGCCGCGGAAGCAACGGACGCCCGGCAGGCGCTTCTCGAGCGCCTCGAAGCGGCCGCGCTCGAGCTCGATGGCGTAGGCGTCGCACTCGAGGCCGTGCCCGGCGGTGGCGCGCTCCGGGAACCAGAGGGCAGCGAGCCGGCCCAAGGCTTCCCCAGTGCCCGCGCAGGGATCGACCAGGATGTGGTTGCGCCGCCTGCTCGCGCAGGGCGCAAACTCAACCAAAGAGGCCAAGCTGGGCAGCAGGCCGAGCGGCGTCGGGAAATACCCGGCGAGGGCTGCGGACTCGGGTCTCGCCACGGGGGGAGAGCTCCTTTCTGTCTCGGGGTAGGTGCTTGGCGGTTTGCTCGGCGAGAAACGTCGCGAACTCGGCCTGGGTGGTCGAGACGAGCAGCGGCCGCTCGAAGCCGATGGCGGCATAGCCCTCGGCACCAAGCGGCCCCTTGGCAGTGAGCGATCCGGAAGGTGCGTGGCACCAGGCGGACTCGAGCGCCGCGCGATAGAGCGCGAGGTGGAAGCGCGGCTGGTTGGCGATCGGCAGCGGCGAGCGATGGTCGAGGTAGGCGACCAGGTAGGCGGCCAGCGCGGCGTCGCGAGCGTCCGCCCCGAGCTCGGAGATGGTCTTCGCCTCGCGGTCGACCCACCAGGTAGGCGGCAGGAAAAGGAAGCGGATCCGTTGTTCCTCGACCGCGCCGGGCTGAAGGGCGACGACAGACGGGAGATAGGCCAGGGTCAGGGTGCCGCCGCCGCGGGAATGGTTCTCGAAGCGGAAGCCCGCGGAGCGCGGGATCTCGAACCGGTGCCTGCAGGAGGAACGGTTCGGGTCGGGCACCGCGGCGCGGCCGGTCTGGAGGTTTGCCGTGAAGGCGCGCGATTCCTGATCGGTCGAGGCATAGGCCATGAGGACGGGCCGCACGACGTTGTCCTTGGCGGTCGAGCCGAGCTCCCAGAGGCCATTGGCGACGATCGCGCAGAGCAACTCGGCGCTGAAGGCGCGGGTCTTTTCGCCCTTGCAGGTGGGCTTTGCGTCGATCGTGATCGGGTAGAGAGACGCCGCTGCCGGGTCTGCCATTTGCTCGTTCTCCGTGGCACCTGGCGCTCGCCTGTCTGGGCGAGCGCTTCGCCGCGAAGCTCTCGACCCCGCCTCTTCCTCGAGGGAGGTGGCAGGGAAGGTGGAGGGCGCCGGCAGCGGCGCGGTCCTCCGCCTGCTTTTGAGCCTTGGATGAGCCTCCGGTGCAGGCCCCGGGTCAGCTGAGAAATGTGGGATGAGCAGGGACCTGCGTCGTGGGGTACGAGTGACGTGTGGCGGGGGAGCGGCGCGAGGCGGTCGAACGGAACGTCAGTCGCTGGTTGAGCCGGGCCGCCGGGCGCCCTCGGGCACCGGCGGCCCGGCCGGAGGTGGATCAGGGCGACTCTTGACGGACCTTGAGCTTCAGGACCTTGAAGGTCTTGACCACGACCTGCCGGATGACGATCTTCTTGCCGTCCTCAGCGGTGAATCGGAAGGTCTCGCGACGGCCGGTGATTCTGACCAGATCGCCCTTTCGAGCCAGGTGGACGTAATCAAGGCCCTGCTGCTCCGGCGACCAGATCACCAGGCGGTGCCACTTCTTCTTCTGGCCGACCTTGCCAACTCCAAGAGAGAGCACGAGGAACTCGCGGGGGGAAATGGTGACCTCGCGGACTTCGTCCATCTCGACGAGCTCGTTGTGAAACTCCTGCTCGAAGGTGCGCTCCTGCGTGTAACGAACCTCGCGATCCCTGCCGAGCCAGCCGGTCAAAGTAGTGGCCATCTTCGTCGCTCCTTTCGGGTTTTGGTGAAGAGCCATGGGAGGAGCGATCAAGGGCCGAGGTGGGGCGGCTCCAAGGTGCGGGCTCGCCCGCTGAAGGACGCACGTCCGGAAACTTGGAGGCAAGCCCTGCCCGGCCCTAGCCTGACCAATGGATTGAAGCCCAAAGCCGACAGGTGCGTCGACGATGACCAGGCCAAGAAAAAACGGCTCGAGCTCGGCAGGGATCGCGTGGTTCGTTACACGTGGGGCGCCCCTTGCGAGGGCGTCGAGATGGAGGAAGTCCGCGAGGTCTCCCACCCGCGGATCGCGATCGGGAGTCAGGCCGAGGGCGGCAAAGGACCCGCCGGATGAACAAGGCCGGAGAGCAGAGGCTTCGCCTCAACACCTGGATCAAAGGGATCGAGAGGTCCGCGAGAACGAAGAACCGAAGCCGCGGCGGCAAGCACCTCACGATCCTGCCGGCGGAGGTCGAGACCTTCAAGGTCCTGAAGCTCAAGGTCCGTCAAGAGGTGACCTGATTCTCCGGCCGGGCCCCGCGGGGCGCGCTCGTGAGGCGCCCGCCAGCGGACGACCAGCGGCTTGGACTAAGGAGGCGTGGCGGCCGATTGGGTCGACCGCTCCCCTGGGTGGGAGGGGGTGGCCCACCGCTTCGAGGCTGGTTGCGTGGGACACGCCCATGCGGCGACGCTCGGAAGCGCGTCGCCGCACGGGCGTGTCTCCTTAGTAGACGATGTCCTCGTCCGCGAGGCTCTCTGCCTCGGGGTTGTCCTGCGCGCCGGTTGACGTGGGCTGGTCTCGGTCGACGGCGACCCTGACCCGCTTCCGCCGCCGCGACGGCTTCGGAGCGGTCGGAGGCGCCGGAGCGTCCTCGGGAGGGGAGGGCGGCGTCGGGACGCTGGGCGTCGGGAGAATGCCCGGCGCGGGCCCACTCGATTCGGCGTCGATGTCTCCGTCGCCAGCGTGGGTCTCCGCGGTCCGCGCGAGACTCTTGACCTTGATGAAGTCGATCGCCTGCGCGTGGATCTCGAGGGTGGGGATCTTCGCGCCGTCCGCGGGGCGGGTGCGGGTGCCGGTGCGGAGGCGTCCGATGACGGTGACCTTGTCGCCCGTCGCGAGGCGAAGGAGGGAATTGGTGAGGTCCCCGAAGGCGACGATCGAGAACCAGTTGGTGTGGGCTTCGACGGTGCCGGTCGCCTTGCTCCTGAAGCGCTCGTTGTTCGCGAGGCCGAAGCGTCCGTACCGGGTGCCGTTGGACTCCTCGACGACGGGGTCCCGACCGAGGTTGCCAGTGACGATGACGAGGTTCGTGTTCGACATGGTGTTGCTCTCCTTTCGGGTTGTTCGATGTCCTGCACCCCAGGTCAGGGGACATCGATAAAACCCGAAAGGAAAGGCTGGAGGGGCTTCAGGTTCGGGAACCGGCCGCTGCAAAGGAAACGATCAGGTTTCGCGGAGCGCCAGGCGGTCGACGTCGACATCGAGGGCCTCGGCGAGCGCCTCCGTCGCGGTGGAATGCGCGAGGGCGCTCCGTAGCCTCGCCTTGAAGGCGGCCGACCTGGCTCGGCGGGCTTGGCTCCGGGTGAGGCAGAGCGTCAGCTCGAGATCGAATGCCACGAGGATTCGGTTCTTCATGTTGCGGCCTCCTTGGGGCTGCGTGTTTGTCGCATCTGGGAACGTCGGGAACATCGGTAATGGGCGAGGGCGGCCGCCGCGCGACGACCGCCGCGGGAGTCCCAGGTGGCGGCGCCGGGGAAGCGCCGCCACCTGGGAGAAGAAAGCCTAGAAGGGGATGTCGTCGTCCTCGGGGCTCGGGAGCTCGGCGCCGTTGGCCTCGCCCTCGGTCGCGGCGTCGTCGCTCTCGGCGCGGCCCTTGACCTTGACGAAGTCGATCGCCTGGGCGTGGATCTCGAAGGTGGGGATCTTCACGCCGTCCTCGGAGCGGGTGCGGGTGTCGGTGTGGAGGCGGCCGGTGACGGTGACCTTGTCGCCCTTGGCGAGATGGAGGAGGGAGTTGGTCAGGTTCCCGAAGACGACGACCTGGATCCAGTTGGTGTGGGTCTTGGCGGCGCCCGTCGCCTTGCTCGTGAAGCGCTCGTTGTTGGCGAGGCTGAAGCGCCCGTAGCGAGTGCCGCGGGACTCCTCGACGACGGGGTCCTGACCGAGGTTGCCGGTGACGACGGCGATGTTCGTGTTCGACATGGTGTTTCTCTCCTTTCAGGTTTTTCGATGTCCTGCACCCACGGCCAGAGGACATCGACAAAACCCGCAAAGGAGAGCGCCAGTCGTGACCCACGAACTCGTGTCGGGCTCGCTGCGTCAGGCCGAAATCGAGAGGTTCCCCGCCGCGGCACATGGTTGCGTGAGCCATGGGCCCAGCCTCGCGAGATCGCATCTCAAGGCGCGAAGGGAAAGAAGAGCCGGCTAGATCCGCACGAGCTTCGGGGCGGAACTCGGGGCCGCCTGCGACGCACCGCGTTGGCTTCGACGGCCGAAGGCCAGTCAACCGGGTCCTTCGACTGCGGAGTGGAGCTCTGTGATGGACCGGCGCTGGTCGGGGTCGAACGGGACCTCGTAGATCTGCACCAGGCGAGAGATGCGTGCCAGAGCGTCGGCCGCAAAGGGCGTCCGACCGGCAAAGTTCTCGAGCACCATGAACTCGACGAGCTCGCCCAAGCTCAGGTCGTAAAGCGCTGCGAGCGCCTTCAGCGTCTTGAGCAGCTGCTTTTCGATGCGGACTCCGGTCTGTGTGCGCTGGACGTTCTGGGCCGGCTGCAGGGATGGAGGGATCCTGGTCATGGCGTTGCTCCTCGACGCTCGGCGCTCGCCGGCATGGCGAGCGCTCGACCAAGGAGGTCCCGCCTCCCCTTCGCCTCTTGGGAGGGGCAGCGGGCTTCGGGGTGAGGTGCGCGTCGACGCGCCTCTCGACCACGTGGCTGGCGAGAGCGCGGCCGTTAGCCGTGGCCGCTCGAGGGCGTTGAACCCGAGCGAGGAGATCTGGACGGAGGGGTGAGGGGAAATCTCGGCCGGCCGCCAGGTTGAGCGGGCAGGCGGGCGCGCTGCTGAGCAGCAGCGATCAGCGGTGCGCCGGCGGCCGGAAGGTTGGGGAGCGGGTGGTCCTGGTTGCGGTGCTCCTTTTCGAGGGCGCGTAATTGCTCACAAGGTCGGCGGCGTTGACGGCGCGCTCCGCTCGCGGGCGGGGGTAGAAGCCGCTGAACCTCTTGGGCGTTGCGCAGGTGGTGGGAGGACCTGGACCTCCCCTACCGTCGCAAGGGCAGCAACCACGTCGGCGAAGCGCACGGACTTGAGAGTGAGCGTCAGGTGATCGCCGGGTGCTCGCGGCACGAAGTCGACTCGTCGCCTCAGCCATCGATTGAGAAGCCGGGCCACCACCTTGAGCTCGGCATCGCGAGCGGCGAACGTGACGCGCAATGCCTTGAAGTCCTCGACCGAAAGAGCCTGAAAGCGAGGGGCGTCGAGAAACATGACCGCGGCATCGCCGTCGAGCATCGCTTCAAGCAGGCCGGCAACATCTCGATGCTTGGTGAGCGGCGGGCCATCGCCGGGCTGTTCTGCCGCGGCGAAGGCCCAGAGGTCGGCCCGCGGCGGTTCGGCCGCCGGCGACAAGGCGGCGCCGATCATGGCGCCGACGATGCCGAACACCACGAGCAGGCGGCGGCGCGGACCACGATCCCCAGGGCAAGCGCCGAGAGACCACACCTCAATTCGGCTCCGGCAGGACCAGCCGATAGACCCCATGACCAATGGTCCCGGCGTAGAGGGCGGTCGGATCCTCCGGCTCGAGTGCCAGCGCACCCGAGAAGCTCCCGGGAGGGAGGCCCAAGCCGAGAGGAGTCCAATCTTCGAGCGCCGCGTCCCAGCTCCAGACCCCCTGTCCTGCGACACCGGCGTAAGCCTTGCCCGGGTGCCTGGGGTCCACCACGAGAGCCGAGATGGTCGCCGAGCGAAGGGCGTGACCCAGCGGATGGAATGTCGCGCCTCCATCCAGACTCCGGTAAACACCAGTGCCGCCAATGTAGAGCGTCCGCGCTTGCGTTGGATCCACGACCAGCAGCTCGGCGTATGCACAGGGGAGACCCTTGGCCAGCGGCGACCAGGTGGTACCGAAGTCGCGACTCGCGAATAACTGGCCGCAGGACAAACCGTAGAGGAGGCTCGGTTGACTCGGCGCGACAGCGGATGCATCGAAGCCGTTGGTCGTCGAAAGGATGCTCCAGGTTGCGCCGTTGTCGTCGCTTTTGACCAGAAACGCGCCTTCTCCTCCGCTGCAACCGATGGTATCAATCTGCTGGAATGAGCTCTCGAGGAGAAGCGTATCGGGGCGAAGCGGATCGATCGCAAAGGCGGTGAGGTAGACATCGCAGTTCCGGGGGTCGCAGTTGCACCCATCAGGAACAGGAGAGCGAAACCAACTGCGACCCCCGTCCTGGCTCACGCCCAGGAACGGGACAAAACCGTCGAACCCCAAGCCGTAGACCCTTTCGAGGTCTCTCGGGCCGAACGCGATGAGCTGGTAGGGTTGGGCCTGCTGCTCGAAGTCCGTGCTCAGGAGCTGCCAGGCCAGGCCCCGGTCGTGACTCGCGAAGATCCCGTGCCCAACGGCAGCGAGAAGGCTCGAGGACGTAGTGGGAGCGGAGAGCACGGAGAACGCGTCGATCGAGATCATCCCGCTTGTCGCCCTCACCCACGACTGGCCACGAGTCGTGGATCTCCACACACCCAGGCTGCCGGCGGCGAAAACGTCCGCGGATGAGCCCACCGGCCCGACGACGATGCTGATCTCGTCGGGCGGCACAATTCCTTGAATTGCGGGGCTGGTCAGTGGGGGCTCCCAGGTCGCTCCCCCATCATCGCTATGCGCGACACCCAAGAACTCCGTCGCTGCGTAAAGCCGTCCATCTGGCGCTGAGGCCAGATCGATGGCTCCCATCGCCGATGGGAGAGCCTCCCAGGTGCGGCCACCATCCTGGGTGCGGTAGGCCGGGCAGGAGGCTGGCAGATCCTGACCGATCCCGAAAGCCCCGAACAGGTAGGCCGTGTCCTTCCGGGATTGATCGAACACGAGAGAGGAGCTGCAGTCGCTCGGTTGACCAGGCGGCAACGCGGCAACTGATGTCGATTTCCAAGTACGGCCCTGGTCGGAGCTGCGCCAGATGACGGCGGCAACGTTGGAGTCGCTGCCGGCGACCGCCGCGAGGAGGGTCTGCCCACTACGAGGGTCAACCGCGAACGAAGCAACAGGTAAGCCGGCAAGGCGGGGGTGTCCAGCTCTGGCCGCCATCGAGCGAGCGCTCCACGCCGCTCCCGAAGCCGTAGAGCAGACTGCGATGCACTGCATCGGACGTCAACGCCCGGACCGTGGTGCTGAAGCCGAGGGGTCGCCATGATCGACCTCCGTCGTGCGTTCTCAGGAGAGTTGTGAAGAAACCAGCCCTGTCGGGTTGGGCCACTGCGACCGCAGTCTCTGCATCGGTCGGGTCGACCGCCAGGCTGTAGATCTTGGCATTGAACCGATGGCTTTCCCGGTGGCTCCAGGTGACCCCGCTGTCGGTCGTCTCGAAGAGGTCGCCGCCGCCTGTCAGTGCATACAGGGTCGTGGGCGAGGAAGGCGCCCGCTCGAGAGCACTGAGAAATCCGCCATAGGGCGTAGCCGGGGTCCAGCGCGGCTCATGGGCTGTTGCCGCATGCCATGCGAGGAGGACGCCCGCGACAGCGGCGTAAGGGGTCAGCCGCATCGCGTGTGCCTTCCTGACGGGCATGCCTTCTCCCCCCCACCATCATTGACGACCGTCACCTGGAAGCGGAGACAGGCGTAGCAGCGGCTCTCGAGCCGCGCCAACTCGAGCGCGTCGGCGACCGTCGCCTCGTCGCGTGGGAAGCGCAGCTCGCAGCCGGCGGTGCCAGCCAGCGGCCGCGCGACCAGCAACCGCTCGCGCGCCCGCTTTCGGTCCACGCCGAGGCCGCTGATGGCGGCGTTGAAGCGTCTGCTTTCCCGGTGGCTCCATGTCACCGCCCCGTCCGTGGTCTGGAACAGATCGCCGTTGTCCGTCAGGGCGTAGAGCGTCAGCGATGAAGAAGGGGCCCGCTCGAGAGCGACGATCGAGCCACCAGATGGCGTTGCCTGCACCCAGTGCGGCCCCGGCGTCATGGCCGCCGCGGCCGCCGGGGCAAGGAGCGCCGCGAGCAGGGGACAAGAGAGCAGTGTCAGCCCAGCCCCCATCCGCCACGGCCGCGCCTTGCTGCTAGGCACCGGTGGCCACCCGCGGGCGACGCATCTGGCGCTCGATTTCGCGCCAGAATTCGACGACGTCGAGCTGAATCTCGGGGAGGAGCAGAGACCGGTATCGGCCATCGGTCGGAGGGGAAAGAACGTACCTACCGTCGTCGTTGACGAGACAGTCGATCACCTGCAGTTCGAGATCGACGATCCAGTACTCGGGGACGCCGCACTCGGCGTAGAGCATGAGCTTCTCGAACCGATCGGTGCGGCCCGATTCGGGGGACAGGATCTCGACGAGGAGGTCGGGGACTCCTCGGATCCAGTCCTGGATGATCTCGCGCCTTTTTTCCGAGATATACATGGCGTCCGGCTGGACGATCGTGTGATCGGCAAGGTGAACGTCGAGGGGGAGGGAGAAGGCGATGCCTCCGGCAGCCCCGGAGATCGGCCAGAGGTACCTCATCAGGGATCCGACGACGACCTGGTGCGCCGGCGTCAGGCTGGGGCACGCGTAGAGCCTGCCTCGGATGAGCTCGGTGCGGGGCTGGTCGGGGAGCTGCAGGTAGTCGCGCTCGCGATAGGGTCCGAGCGCAGGATCCGGCACGAGGGGCCGTTCAAAGAGGATCTCGGGCGTCGGTGGCGCAGGCTCTGAGCTGGGCATCAGGGGTTCCTACCTTTGCAGTCGTGTGGCTGGCACGGTTGAGAGTGGGCAGAGCCGTGCATGGGCGCAGCCGGACTCGGCTCGCCGCTTGCGAAACGTGGCCGCGGCTAGCACGCGCCACCCGAGGTCGCCGGTTGTCGGAAGGCCTTGGCCGAAAACCGTCGAGAACACCGCCGGTAAGGCGTCATGGTGCGGCAAACGGAGGTCGGGGCAACGATAGCGGCTCGGCACGGCGAGTTCTCGCAGGGGGCAATCTCTCCCCTCAATTGTAGCTGAGTTCGCCGACTTCGGAAAGAAGGAGTCGACGGGCATGACAGGCACGCAGCGCGCGGCGAATCCTGGGCGCGGGCCGTGGTCGTGATCTCCCACGACAGCGGCGCTTCGACGGGAGACGCGGGCTCCTCGCCAGCCTCGGTGATGGGCGGTGCGTTGAGCCGTTCGCAGGGAGCAGCCTTGACGCGCGGCGACGTACAACGGAGGGGGCGACCGCCTTGCGCACTCGCCGGAGGCGAGGGTTCGCCGCCGTCGCCGAAGCCGCGAGCGCGGGCCCCGGAATCGGATGGCTTCACAGAACCGGGGCTTCGCAGGGCCGCGCCGCACCTTCAGCGGACGGTCAGCTGGAAAAGCCCGTACTGGCCGCCGGCGTAGAGAACGTCGGGCCGGGCCGGATCGATGGCGAAGAGATAGGAACGACTCTCTCGGAACCTGGGAGGAAGCCCGTCCTCGACCATCGTCCAGGTTTGGGCCTCGGGCAGCCAGCGGAAGATCCCGTGCTGCGGGTCCAGCAAGTAGAGGAAGGAACCCCGTGGGTCAACGACCAGCTGATACGCGCCTGTTCCGGCCGGCAGTCCGCGATTCATGGGATGGAAGCTCTCGCCTTCGTCGTCGCTGACATAGACGCCCCCTCCCGCGGGGCCAGCATAGAGGCGGCGTGAGTCCTGTGGATCCACGGCCAGCACGTTGCTGGCGGCTCGAGGTAGCCCGCGGCCGGCCTGTCTCCAGCTCCTGCCGCGATCCACGCTCTTGAGAAAACGATCGAACGTCCCGGCGTAAAGCGTCGTCGGTCGCTGCGGATCGATGGCCAGAGAGAGGATCGCCTTGGCATCCGTGAGCAGGTGGCTCCAGGTCTTGCCGCCGTCGAAGCTGTGAAGCACGGCCGGAACGATCGTGTCCACATCCGCAATGGCATAGAGGCCCTCCGACGAAGCGGGATCGACCTGTAGGCTCCGGATGACGGCGGTGCCGGCGGGAGAGCTCGAATACTGCCAGTGGTCGCCGGCGTCCGTCGTGTGGGCGATCGACCTCGTCGTCGCGCCGGCCGCGGCGATCGAGATCGCTGCGTAGAGATGAGCCGAATCGTGGGGATCCGCGGCAAGAGCTGAGATCGTGAAGTCGACGTTCGTTGGCGGTTGCGGGGGTCCAAGGCCCAGCCCCACCGTGCGCTTCCGCCAAGTGGCTCCGCGATCGCGACTGCGGAAGATCCCCTGGGTCGTGACCGCCGCGTAGACGGTCGAATCGGCAGCCACGGTCAAGGCGTCGAATTCATTGCCATAGAGGCCGGCGCTCGAGGGTTGCCAGGTGGTGCCGGCGTCCCCGGAGCGCCAGATCTCGGAGTACCCGGAGGTGAGCACCGCATCGGGAGATCCGGGGACGACGGTCACGTCGACAAGGTAGTCGTCGGGGCGAGCCTGCCCGCCTCCGGAACGGACGCCGGGTCGCCAGGTCGTGCCCTGGTCCAGGCTGCGATAGGCGCCGAGGGTGGTGGCCAGGTAGAGGATCCCCTGTGGCGACGCCGCGAGCGCCACGGGCCGGACGCCGCTGGGAAGAAACAGAATCGGCTCCCAAGCGCGGCCGTCGAGGCGGCGGAAGAAGGACACGGTCGTTTCGTAGGAGACGTAGGTGATTGTATAGAGGCAGTTGCCGACCGAGAGCATCTGGACCGGCACCCCCAAGGTGAAGTTCGTCGACGACCAGCTCCTCCCGGCGTCGTGGGTCTCGAGCACGTCCCCCGTGCTTGCCAACCAATGAGCACTGTCCGAGGGATCGCTGGCCAGCAACAAGACATTGACCCCCGTGAGGCTCTGCGGGTGCCAGGATGCGCCGCCGTCGACCGTCTCATAGATGCCGTGGTCGGTGGGGGCGAGGAGGCGGCCTGCGCCGGCGAAGACCAGGTTGGGGGTGACAAAGGAATCTTCCGACGACTCGAGCCCCTGGTCAGCGCGTTTCCAGGTCGCCCCACCGTCCGTGCTCTTCACGACGCCAATGGAGAAGGTGCCTTCCTCGTTCGAGACGTCGATCGGAGCGTAGAGAGTCTCCGCGTCATGCGGGTCGACGATGAGCCCGCTCAGGTAGCCGAACGGGCCCTGCTGGTGCCAGTGTGCGCCGCCGTCGTCGCTCCGGAAGATCCCTTCGTTGCAACCCACGTACACGCAACCCAGGTACACGACGCCGGGAGCGGATGGCGCGACAGCGAGGTTGGCGGGATCGCCTCCTTGAGGTCCGATCGGTGTCCAGCGGTTGATCCCGGCTGAGAGGGGGGCGACCGCGAGCAGTGCGGCGACGACTACACGGAGACCTTGTTGGGCAAGAGCCGCCATCATGGACCGCCTCCTGGGAAGAGCTGCGGCCGATCCGTCCGCCTGTCGCGGCGATTCGTCGCGGAGTCACTATACAACGACACTCTAGGTCTTGGCAACGATCTCCCAAACCGGGCGCTGGGCGCGCACATCCTTGGGTGAAAGTCCGCCGCCGACTGGTTGGAAGACGGACTTGGCGGCTGCGGGGCTCCTCGAGGGCATGCCTGTGAGCAGGCCAGGCGGTGAGTCCAGGCCGTAGCCGGAGCGCGCCGAGGGTCCTTTACCGTTATAGACAACGGTGTATGATCTTGCGCGATGAACAAGTAGAGAAACCTGGGGATGACGAACGAAGGAGCGACCGCCAGCCCAGCATCCGCGCGATGGCCTCGGGGATCCGAGGCAATCTTGCTCGTCGAGGATGACCAGGCGTTGCGGGACCTGTTCTCCGCGGTCCTCAGCCGATGCGGGTACGAGGTGTCGATCGCGGTCAACGGCAGCGAAGCGCTGGCAGCGGTCCATGGGCGCGCCGGCCGGTTTGCGCTCGTGGTCAGTGACGTGATGATGCCCGGGATGAGCGGTCTCGAGCTCGCCAGGCGCCTGCGCGCCGAGGGTGAATCGGTCCCCATCCTGATGCTGTCCGGTTACGGCGAGGCGGACCTCGCGGGCGTGGCCGGGCTCGCGGTGGCGTTCGCGGAGAAACCCCTCCCACCCTCGGTGCTCGCTCGGAGGGTGCGCGAACTCCTCGACGGCTGAGCCGGCGCGGAGAGGCGGCGGCAAACGGATTATGGCCGGCAATCGTGAAGGGCCTGCCCTCGACGAGCGAGATGCCGAGGACGCGAAAGTATCCGGCGCTGACGCGCGCGGGTGAGCCTGCGGAAGCTCGCTCTCCGCGGGAAGTTCGTGGCGACGCCCACCGGCGCGTCATTGAAGCCCGACAGCGGCAGGGTGAGGGAGAGCGCCGCCTCGGTCACGCCGGGCAGCTCGCGCACCCTATCCTCGAGGCCGCGAGAAGAAGGCCATCTTCGCCCCGGCGTCGTCCCAGCTGGTAGGGGAGAGGGCGAGACGGCAAGTCCAGACGCCCTCGGTCCGAAACTCGGCGGGGGTGGTTTGCAGGTGCCGGGCGAGCGCCGCCGGCCATCGCGGCGCACCCACTGCTGCTCATCGTCGTTTTCCCGAAGGCATGAGGTCCCTCCTGATGATATCCAGCAATATGCCCTTGATCTGCACTTTAGTAAGATCGAGCTTGCCTTCCTTGCCGAGGTCTTCCACAGCCCAGAGCGCTCCATGGAAATGAACCAGGCCACGAGCAAAGCGTTCGCCCTTCGGTCTCACATAAAAATAATCATGGATTCTGTGAGCTAAAGCGGAGTCAACCGTCGCCACCTCTGTTATAATTTCATCAATCAATTTGACGAGAACGCCGCTTTGCTCGTCATCCGTTAACCGATCGTAATCCCGTACACTGATTGCCGAAGCCTCTCTCGGTATGAGAGATGCTATGGCGATCAAGAATGCCGCGATCAGACAAGAAGACCTTAGCATCGTAGGACCTCTCCCTCGCCGGTCTTGCGTCTCCGAAGGTAGATCAAGCTCTAGGCGTTGTCAAGCAAGCACTGGCAGGCCGCTCGGCGCACGCTACTGCCGCCCTCAAGTGCCGCCGAGAAGCGCGCACCACAATGCGATGCTTTGCCGCACGAGGTCCAGCCCCATGTCGAGGACGCGCTCGACCGCCCAGGTGGAGGCCCGGCGCCCTGCGCACGGTCGAATGAAGGGCTCGAAGAGCATCTAAGCCTTCCTCATCGCGGTCAAGCTGCGCTTCGTGTGCCACACCCCGACCTTGGCATCCCCGAAGTCCGACCAGCAGGGAACCGGGCCGCCGCAGTGGCGGCAGACGCCGGCAGCGACCCGCTTGGCGTAGATCGCCTGGATGGCGAGGGCGTTCTGCTGGCGGACGCGGGCCTTCTCGGTGGGGGTCACGGCGCAGCTCTCTCTGGCTTGTTCCTTGGCCGGCCGCCCCTCTTCCCGTTCTCGCGAGATGTCGTGGCCTTCGCCTCCGAAGTCTTGGTGCCGCCGCGGCGCCCGGCCTCGGCGACGGTCATGGCGCCGGGCCTCGGTGATCTAGGCCGCGGCATCGATCTCGATCTCCTGGGAGCGCCACAGCCCGAACTCCACCCGCTCCAACCTCGCCACCTGGCCGTGCGTCTCGTAGCTCTCGCGGACGTACTCCTGGGCGTCGAAGAGGCGCATGAAGCGGGCGACCGGGATCTGCGAGGGCCGGCCGTCGACGACGGGATGGACCATCGCCATCACGCCGGGTATGAAGCTGATCTCGTAGTGGGCCTTCATGAGGGTTCCTCGCCGAGGAGTTCGGCCGTCCGCTCGCGGCGCCAGTCCGCCAGGCCCTGGCGCGCCACGAAGAAGGGCAGCTCCTCGGAGAGGACGTTGAGCCCGTCGTGGTCCGACCAGGTCGAGACGATCCATCCGGCACCCTGGCGGTACATGTGGGACTCCTTGTGAGCTCGACGCTTGGCGGCGGTCCTGCTGAGGCTGCCACGCTCGGGCAGATGGGTGAGCGGGCACTCCTCCTGGTGGTAGTTGCCGACCTCGAAGCACCAGCACCTCGGGTCGGTCGAGAGCGGGTAGTCCCAGGCATCGCCGGCGACCAGGATCACGCTGCCATCGGCGAAATGCCAGCGGTAGGTGTCCGTACCCCAGCCGTCCCGGAAGGTGCGCCGGCCGCCCTCGGCCTCGGCGAGCTCGTTGAGATGTCGACCGAGAGCGTCGGTCCAACACTGACCGTCGTCGGTGAGGAGCGAGCTGATTCTCTGTGCGGTCGTCTCGTTGCTCATGGCCATCTCCTTGGGTGTTGGCCTGGCGGCTGGATTGTCGACTCTTCAGTCGTAGGAGGTGCTCCTCTCGGCCACCGCCTGCTTGATGCTGGCCCGCCAATCCCGGATGCCGCGGAGCCGGAGGCGATCGCGCATCCACCCCGCCAACCCTCCGACGCCGCCCTGGTGCCTCGCCAGCCAGCGCATCAGCATCTCTCGGCCGCCGACACGGTGGAAGTGCCCGGGTTCAGCAGAGTCGGTGAACCATCGGGAGGCCGGGCGCGGCGAGAAGGGTACGGGCAAGCAGTCCGTCCGCGGTGGTGGCGGTCAGGACAGGGATGCAAGGAGGACAAAGGGGTCGCATGCGGTCGGCGATTTCCATCCGGCAGAAGGTGGGAGTCCCACAGAGAGCGCACGCCTCGGCCGCGGGATTGCGAGCAGCCATGATGCATGTGAGCCTAACGCGTGAGCTCGACTGCCGCTAGCCCGGGGGAGATCTCGAGGACCTGATCGGCGCCGGCCGGGGGATCTTAGTCCGCCCCGGCCGCGCGAGAGGCGGGCGGTCAACCGCCGCCGCCTCGTTCCTTGGCGGACTCGCCCAACCAGCTCGCGGGGGCTGTTCAAGATGCGGCCTCCTCGTAGGCCAGGCGCCGTGCCACTCGGCGCGATCGCCAGCGGCATCGGATGGTGCACCTGAGGGGCGACGCCGGCGGGCTGGCCGCCTCCTCAACGGCGTGACGGATCGCCCTAGCGATGGGGTAGCGGCAGATGCTTAGGACTCTTGCCGAAGCTCGAGTCGAGACAGTCGGCCGCGGTTTCCACGATCATCTTGCCCTGGACCTCTCGCAGGCGTAGACACCGCGAGAAGGGGCCGGCTCCAGGCATGACCAGCATCGCCAAGGTCGCCTCGTGGACCTCACCATAGCCGACCTTGTCCTGGCCCGCGGGGTGGTCGATCTTGAAGCGTGTCTTGAACGTGATAAACCCCAGCGGATCGGTGCCCGTCCGGTCGAGATCGACGGCGAATGTGAAGTCATGAGAGATCGGCGCAACTCGTCCGCTCGCGGGAACGTCGAACTGCCACACGGACTCGCCTTTCGCTTCCTCCAGGGCGCCGGATTCCATCCCATCCTGGACCATCGCCGCTTGGTGGTATTGCGGCCGCACCTCCACCCACACGTGTGCACCTGGCGTCAAGTCACGAGCCACGCATTGCAGCTTCAGGTGGGTCGTCGCGCTCGCGGGGAGGACCGCCGCCAGGCCCAAGCCAAGGATGACGTTGAGTTGTTTCCTCATGATGGTCTCCAATCTCATGACACCTGTTGGCAGCGTGAGGAGCAATCGTCGCGGTCGTTCACCAGGTCGGCGATGGCGACGGCGCGCTCCGCCCGGGGGCGGGAGTCGAAGCCGCTGACCCTCCTGGGCGTCGCGCAGGCGGTGGGAGGACCTGGACCTCCCCGAGGTTCGCGAGGGCAGCGACAACCTCGGCGAAGGGCACGGATCGGAGAGTGAGGGTCAAGTGATCCTCGGGTGCTCGGGGTACGAATTCGACCCGTCCTCTCAGCCACCGCTTCAGCAGCCGGGCGACCAGCTTGAGTTCGGCGTCGCGAGCTGCGAAGGTGACCCGCAGGGTCTTGAACTCCTCGACCGAGAGCGCCTGAAAGCGAGGCGGATCGAGAAACATGACCGCGGCGTCGCCGTCGAGCATGGCGTCCAGCAGACCGGCTGCGTCTCGATGGCCGGTGAGCGGCGGGCGATCGCCTGGCCGCTCTGCGGCGGCGAAGGCCCAGAGGTCGCCGGGAGGCGGTTCGGCGGCGGGTGAGAAGGCGGCGCCGAGCAGGGTGCCGAGGATGCCGAAGACCGCGAGCAGGCTCAAGCGATGGCGTGTCGAGCGCACGTTAGGAAGTCCTCGCGAGTTGGTTCCGTGGACGTGGACAGGAGCGGCAGGCTGTTTGCGAGTCAGGACTCTGGAGCGACCTGGTACTCGCTGGGCGGGGGCCTGCCCTGTTTCTCCCAGGAGCTGATCGGCGTGGCCGCCGCGAGGTTGGCAGGATCGCCTCCTGGAGGTCCGACCGGTGTCCAGCGATTGATCCCCGCGGAGAGGGGGGTGACCGCGAGCAGTGCGGCGACGAGTACGCGGAGAGCTTGTCGGGCAAGATCCGCCATCATGGACCTCCTCCTGGGTAGAGCTGCGGCCGTCCGCCTGTCGCGGCGATTCGTCGCAGGGTCAGCTGCGGGCCTCACCGGCACGCAGCTCGCCTGCGGGGTGCTCGTATAGGTGCCGCCGCTGATTTTTATCCAGAGCCTGAGCTTGTTCAGCGCGCGGCGGCGACCGTCCGTCACCACCAGGCCCCGACCCGCGCTCGGCCCGCTCGACGAGGCGCGCCTGTTCACCGCCGCCGTGCGTCAGGGGGGTGACTGAATGGCCTCCTAATAGCTGAGTTCCCGGTGGGCAGGATTCCGTGACAGTCCAAGCGGGCTGCCTTTCGGGTGTCCGAGTCGCCGTCCGGCCGGCGAGACTCAAGCAGGAGCCGTCCTCCGCACACGGCGGATGCGCGGTCCCAGCGCCTGGCTTGAGGCGCCCATGCCAGGAGCCTCCCTCTCAGTCCCAGCCGGCGTATGGCATCCGCACGGCGGCCCGCCACGCGGCGTCGCGGCGCAGCAGGATCACGGACATCAGAATTGACGGCTTCAGGCCGCCTCATCAGCAAGGGGATCGACGAGGAGGACTTCCAGGTCGGAGGCCGGTGCGACACCACCCCTCCAAGGCGCCATGCAGCAAGCCGCAGGCGATCAGACTGGTCCGCGCGTCTCGATCGCGCGACGGGTTGACCTCGACAAGGTCGAGCCCGGCCACCTGTCGACGTCTCAGGACGGAACGGAGAAGGCCAACGAGCTCGTCCGGGCTGAGGCCCCCCGGCACCGGCGTGCTCGTGGCGGGCGCACTGCCTGGGTCGAGAACGTCGATGTCGACCGAGACATAATACCGAAGCTCACGCGGCAGCAACCGTAGAAGCGTCGTCGAAGCGTCGCGCCGCAAGTCGCTCGGCCGCAGCGTTGCGATCCCCGGGGCCAGTCGAAGCTCGTTCTCGACCGTGTAGCCGCGGAGGCCCACCTGGACGACCCTGCGCACCCCATCCAAACCATAGATGCGGCGCAGGACCTGTTTGTGGTCGTGCGCTCCGCGGCCATCCCAGGGACTGAAGTCAGTGTGGGCGTCACACCAGACGACGGCGAGGTCGCCACGCCGCTGCAGGCGCTCGACGACCGGATAGGAGAGCGAGTGATCGCCCCCGAGGATCAGCGGCAGCTGCGAGCGTTCGAGAACGCACTCCACCGCCTCGCCGAGGCGGTAGAGAGTTGTGGCCGGGTCTTCGCCCGGTTCCTGCACCAGGTTGCCCAGATCGATGGCCGCGGCGCGCGGCGCTGCGCAAGACGCGCTGGCGAGGCGGATGCTGTCCGGCGCTTCCCGGGCCCCGGATGCAATGGCATTGCCGAGGTCGTAGCGCACCCCCAGCGCAGCGAAGCCTACGTCTCCTTTGGATCCCTGCGGCGACCAACCGAAGAGTGTCGGTGAGGCGGGCTCCACCAGCTCCTCGAGTCGCATCGAGCACCCCGCCTCTGCTTGGTCCTCTCTCGCGGGACGGCTACTCTCGTTCCGCTGCCGCAGCTTGCCGCCGCTCGGCGAACCCGCCCAGCGCGGCGAGCAGCAGGTGGCACGCCACGATCGCCGTCACCGATGACGGGTCGCGGGCAGGATCGAGCTCGACCAGGTCGAGGCCGGCAACCGATCGGGCCGCGCCGACGGTGCGCAGGATGGCTTTGGTCTCGTCGAGCTGGAACCCTCCGGGCGTCGGGTGCGACGCGGCAGGTGCGACCACCGGGTCGAGGACGTTGAGATCGACCGTGATGTAGACCGGCAGATCCTCGGGAAGGGCTGCGAGCACGGCGGCGGCGCCTTGGCGTCGGAAATGCTCGACCGTTACGATCGTCACGCCCTCGGGTGCATGGACGACCTTGGGGTTGATGGTGTACCCGCGGTGACCGAGCTGCACCAGCCGCCGGACCCCATCGAGCTCCCAGATGCGACGGCCGACGGACGCGGCATTGACGATCTCGGGGGGCACCGCGGGGTCGAAGTCGGTGTGAGCGTCAAGCTGCAGCACGGCGAGAGGCTCTGCCCGCTGCAGCGTCTCGACGACCGGGTAGGTGATCGAGTGGTCCCCGCCCACGCAGACCGGCAGCGCACCCGCGCCGTGGATCTCAGCGAGCAGGTCCGTAACGCGCGCGAAGAAGCGGCCCTGGTCCTCGCCGTACTCCACCACCGTGTCACCCCAGTCGGAAAATGTCACTCCCTCGAGGATGCGCGTTGCCCGCTCGACGTCGAACCAGCCCTTGGGCCGGCCACTCGAGAAATCGAGCTGGTACTCGAAGTCGAAAGAGCGTCGGCGGATCGCGGCTGGCGCGCCGCGCTGGTTGGCCGTGCCTGGGCTGGTCAGGTCGTAGGGGACACCGAGCACGGCGACGTCGGCCACGGGCGAGCCGGTATGGTGGACCGGACACTTGAACAGCGTGTGCGAGACGGCTGCCGTGCGCCGCTTCTGGCGGGGCGACTCCGGTTGCCCTGCCTCGACCAGGAAGCCCTTGGCGACCAGCGTGCGCACGTGCTCGAGCACACTCTCGTCGGCAGGCCGTCCGAGAGCCTCCTCGACCGACGCCGGCCGGCTGAAGCGGCGCATGAAGTGGTAGAGAGCTGACGAAACCTTGAGGCGCGCCGCAGTCGCGGTCTGCACCACGACGGCGCCCTGCGAGTCGAGCGACTCGAGGATGAGCCAGCGCGAGACGACCAGCTGCTTCTGCCGGAGCTTCTCGTCCGCCTCGGCGAGCGTGCCTTCGGTGACCGGCGATCCGCGCTCCATCGATGCCCTTTCTCGCGTCAGGCGGCGCCGCTTGGACCGCGTGCAAGCGTCCGCTGGCGCCGGTGCTGCAGGGCACGCGCCAGCCGGACAAGGACGTTGAAGAGCATGAGGGCGACGCCGGCGACCATCAGGCCTCGCCAGAGGATCTCGCCAACACGGGCGGCGATCTGCACCGCGCCGGCGCCGGTCTCGCAGTCGAGCCAGAATCGGGCGAGCACCTCGGGGAGGCCGACAAGGATGCGCACCAAGACCTGCGCAACAACAATCTTCGCGGTGATGAGAAAAAAGCCGATGCCAGCCACGGAATAGAGCGCCAGCGCCGCCGTCGCCCGGCGGCTGAGCTGCGGGCCGGGGCTGTGCGCCGGCCTGCGGCCGGCCACCGCCGCGGCAACCCGGCGCAGATAGGCGAGCGATTGCTGGCGCAGGTTCACGATGCCAAAGAGATCGCTCATCAGCCAGTAGCCGTCGAGCCGCAGGAAGGGGTTGAGCGCCGAGGCGATGGCGAGGTCGGTGAACAGGAAGGCGAAGAGATAGACGTCGTTTCCCGACCGGACAAAAAGCGCCAGGAGCAGCGCCAGGAAGACCGACTGGAAATAGATCCCGCCGAGGTCCACGACCGCCCGCTGCCGCCGCGGCAACTTCCAGACGTCCGATACGTCGGCGTACAACACGGTGAAAATGAGATACATCCCCCAGCCGATCTCGAGGCGCTTGCAGCCGTAGAAAGCGGCGGCGCTGGCGTGGCCGAGCTCGTGCACGAAGGTGCCGGCCGTCGACAGCAGCATGAGCAAGAGGACGTCACCGAGCTCGAGGCGGTTGACGTCGAGCGCACGCAGGGGCAACAGCTTCACGTAGAACACCCAGTGCAGCAGCACGAAGAGCGGCAGCCAAGACAGCAGAACTGGCCGAGTGTAGGCCCAGCGGAGCGCCTGAGCGACCGGCTCGACGAGGCGGGCGCTCAGCAGCGGCAGCTGGAAGTAGAGAAATGACCGCCGCCGGTCCGGCGACCGGCGAGCCTCGGTGGGAGGGCCGCCCGGTCCGAGGATCAATCCCTTCCGCAGCAGCACATCGGAGACCAGTCGTTCGATCTTTTCGACCGAGTAGCGGCCCGGCCGGCGCACGCCATAGGCGGCGATCACCTCTTCGAGGCTGCGCCGGCCATCGAACAGATCGATCAGCTCGACGACGGCAATCGGCATCGAGTAGCGGACGGGCCGCCCTCCGGCGACTCCCAGCTCGCAGACCGCCATCGGCTCGGCGGCGTCCGCATCGAGCGGTGACACCTCAAGTCGGGGATTGGCGACCAGGTGCTGGCCCGGGGGTATCGCGAGCACCTGGCCGGAGCCGGTGGCAGCTGCCGGATCTTGGGCAAGTCCCGGGCCGGCAACGATGGTGCCCGAGCGAGCCTCCGGCGTCGGTGCCGACAGGTCGTCCCTGGCGAGCGTCGCCGGCATGGCGACCGCGAGGCCTCGCCAGGGGCGGGACCTCGACTCTCGATTCGCGACTACATCGGACACTTGCAGTTGGCGTTGCAGCGATCCTGCAGCTCGAGCCGATCCTCGAGCTCGACGATCTCGAACTCCTCGGGCGCAAGGTCCTCGCGTTCCTCGGCCGGTTTCAGACGGTGCTGCTCGTCGGCCATGCGTTCTCCTTCCTTTCGACCACGTCATAGGGCCAGCCGCCCGCCTGCCGCCGGCGGCTGGCTTCCCTGCGGTGCAGCGTTCTCTCGCAATCGCTCCCTACATTGGACACTGGCAGTTGGCGTTGCAGCGATTCTGGAGTTCGAGGCGATCTTCGAGCTCGAGGATCTCGAACTCCTCAGGCGCAAGCTCCTCGCGCTCCTCGGCCTGCTTCCGATGGTGCTGTTCGTCGGCCATGCGTCGTCTCCTTTCCCTGGGACCAGGGTGCGACAGTCCTCGAGCCCGTGCCCGCTGGCTACATCGGGCAGCTGCAGTTGTAGTTGCAGCGTCCTTCGAGCTCGAGCCGATCCTCGAGCTCGAGGATCTCGAACTCCTCGGCGCCGGGGGCGTCCGGGGCCTTACCTTCCTGCTCGAGATCCGGTTCCTGCTTCGGCTTGTTCATGAAGCCTCCTTTCTTGCTGCTGTGTGGCAGACACCCGCGGGGCCGCCGGGCGGCCCCCTGGGCGTCCAGTTCGCCGGCCGTGCGTTGCGGCCCTCGCCTCCTCGATGCGCTCGCTGCTGGCTGGCGTGCGCTCGCTCAGCTCGGGATGGTCGTCTCCCCCGAGGGCCGCTGCGATGGCGTCTCCCGCGCCGCCGCCAGCGACGGTCAGCGCGCCGCGGGCCTTGAGCAGCGCGAGAAACGACAGCGCCGCGGGCAGCGAGCTCTTGGCCCGCTCTGTGAGCTGCTGGCGGTCGATGCCGCGGCCGCGCGGCGACAATCCGTCGAGCAGCCAAGCGGCAGCCGCCGGTGCGCGATAGGCCTTGAGTGTTCTGGCATCGCTCCAGATCGTCTCGGCGCCGCCGCGGATCTCGACGATCCGGCGGACGTTCATGCCGAGCCGCCGGCCTGCCGCGAGCTCCGCCTCCACCTCTCGTCCGGCCGCCTCGAGCGCCGGGACGGGAGGCAGCGCGGTTGCCTCGGCGCCGGCCCGCCAGCGATGGAAAAAGCAGCACGTCTCCCACTGCGCTGGATGCTCGCAGATGCCGCGCTCGAAGGTGCGGTAGAGGTGCGCCATGGCCTCGCGCACGAACCGCTCCTCGGCCGGACCTTTGAGTCGCCCGTCCGGGGCCACCGCACGGCCGATCCGGAACCTGCCGCAGCCGCCGACCCGCGGGACCACCACGGGCAGCAGCGGACAGCCGAAGCGCGCGGCGAGGCGTGCGATGCCACTCTTGACCCGCACCCGGTAGCCCAGCATCTCGAGCTCGGTTCGTCCCGCGTCCCCGAGTGGACCGTCGGTTCCCGTGTTGCCGTCCAAGTAGGCGAAGACGATCTCGCCGCGCGCCAGCGCTCGGGCGAGCGCGAGCGTTCCGGCGGGCTCCTCGACGTTCGTGGCCCTCAGGTAGCGCCAGAGCGGGTGGTCCGGGATCGCTTGCCGGGTCCGTTGGTACTGGCCGTACCCGTCGGCGTCCATCGGCGTCGTGCTCGGGAGCCCGGCCAAGGCCAGATCGGTCGGGATGTGCCGGTAGTCGCCGAGGTGACAGGCACAGAGCAGCAGGCCGCGGCCGCCCGCGAGCAGCGCTCGCAGGCGCTCGGTGGGTACGCCCGCGATTCGGGGTATGGCCGGCTCCTCGGCCCGCAGGTGGGTGAGATAAGCGTAGTACTGCCAACCCCGCCACAGCTTGTTGCGCGTCGCCTCTTGGGCCGCCCGGCGCACGCGCGCCTCGGGCCAGCGCTCCCCGAAGACCGCGAGCAGGTTCAGGTGAAACGAGCGCAGTCCGTAGTGATTCAGCTCGTCCTCGCCGAGCGCCGCGATCGCATGCTGGACCACTTCCGGGTGCTCGTCGAGATCTCTGAGACAGGTCGCGACTCGCGCCTCCAGCTCTTCGCCCGTGGGCGCCACGGAGGGCGCCGCCGCCGGAACCATGTGCCTCTCGTCGTGCACCGGCGCTCCTAGCCACCGCCCTCGAGGCGGCCCTCTGGGCCGGCGGCTGCGACGCGCTTGGCGGGAGGTGCCGAAGCCCGCCGCCGGCGCGCCGTCGCCCGCTTGGCGGTCCAGAGATCGAGGAGCTGGCGCTTCGCGCTGAGGCGGGTGTCGGGGCACGGGCTACGGGCCTCTTCGATCCGGATCTTGGGGCAATACAGACCCTGACACGTCGGCAGGATCACGCACTTGCGGCACTTCGCGTCGCCCTCGAAGGCGGGCTCGGTCCACAGCGCCATCTTGTCGTGGTCGAGGTCCAGCCCGCCGTCCTCCTGCAGCCGGCCGACGACGTTGGCGGCGTCTCGGTCGAGGGCGATCGTGCACTTCATGACCTGGCCCTCGGCGCCGATGATGAAGCTGTAAGGGCGGGCGGCGTAGCAGACCTGCGATCCGGGTCCGTGGATCTCGCTCAGTCCGCCGCCCACCTTGAGGCCGCGCCGGCGGGCTGCGTCCTCGAGGGTCTCGCGCAGCCGCCTCGCCTCGTCGCCACCGCACACCGCGAGATCTGCATCCTGCGGCCCACCCCAGCGGCCGATGGCGTGGAAGCTCAGCGCGAAGCGAGGATCGTCGTGGAACGCGCTGTCGATCTGGCCGACGAACTGCTCGAGAGCGGCCTGGTTGTCGCGATCGAAATTGACGCGGAGCGCAACCGTGAAGTCGTCACGGCGGCGGCTCAGCGCCTCGAGGTTGGCGAAGATCACGGCAAAGGTGCCGCCGCCGTCGCGGGTCGGACGATGCCGGTCGTGGTCCTCCGGTGTGCCGTCGAGAGTGACCTGGTAGTCGGTGACGCCCCAGGCCAGGAGCTTGCCGGCCACCTCCGGGGTGAGCAGGTAGCCGTTGGTGGTCATGTGGCTGTGAAAGTCGAGACGCTGCCGCTCGGCCGCCTGCTGGAAGAATGGCGCCAGCTCCTCGATGGCGTCCCAGCCGTACAGCGGCTCGCCGCCGAACCAGGAGATTCGCAGCCGGTCGAGCCGCGGCAGGCGGGCCTCGACCAGCCTCTTGACGCGCTCCCGCACCACCGGACGCATGGTGCCGCGCGCAAACTCCTCGTAGCAGTAGACACAGCGGAAGTTGCAGTCCTCGGAGGCCAGCAGGATCAGCTCGAGCGCGTCGCTGCGGTAGTGTTCCTGGCCGAAGGCGAGCTGGATGCGGCGGAATTCGTCGGTGCCCTCCTTGACGAGGAAGCCGCGCTCGGCGAGGTAGCCCGCCAGGCCGGACGCCTCCGCCTGGAACCCCTTGGCGGCGAGCAGCTCGAGCACCGCCGGCCGCTGGGCGACGGGAAAGACGCTCATCGAGCCGCTGTAGGAGTTCCACAGCACCAGCTCGCCGTCGCCGGAGGTGGCGCGAACATTGAAGCGCGAGGGCACCCAGCGCGGGGTGCGGGAGCCGCCGCCGATCTGCACCAGGGGCGCGGAGCCGGGAGGGGGATCGCTCCCGTCGAGGGGCGACCGGGGAAGGAGAAGCCGAGCGTTCTCTCCAAGCATCATCGTATTCCCCTGTTCACGCGTCTACGGACTATGCGAGTATGCTTGTACCATGAACAAAGAACAAGCGCAAGGCCAATCCCTCTCCGGCGGGACCAAGCTATTCGGTGCGGAGGGCCTGGGTCGGATCGAGACGCAGTGCACGCCGCGCCGGGAGGAAGCTGGCCACCGCTGAGACGCCGAGGAAGAGGGCGGCGAGCTCGGCTGGCACCAGGGGATCGAGCGCAGAGAAGCCGGGCAAAGCGCCCCCGAGCACACCGCCCAGGGCGACCCCGAGTGCGGTGCCCAGCAGGATGCCCACCACGACCTTCAGCATCACCTGGCCGGCGACCAGCTTGAGCACGGCTGCGGCGCGCGCGCCCAGCGCGACGCGGATGCCGATCTCGCGCGTACGCTGACTGACATGGAACGACACCATTCCGTAGACCCCCACGGCGGCAAGGAGCAGCGCGACGGTGGCGAAGATCGAGAGCAGCCAGGAGTAGAGCGACGGCTGCCACAGCGACTCGACGACCACCTGATCGAGGTTCTTGACCGAGTCGACCTGCAGGTCGGGCTCGCGCTCGCGCAGCGCCGCCCGCACCGTGGAGGCCAGCGATCCGGGGTTTCGGGTCGAGTGCAGGAACAGGTAGAAACCTTGCCGCGGGCGCTGGTCCAGCGGGACGTAGACGGTCGCCGGCACACGGCTCGCGAGTCCCACCTCGCGGACGTTGCCTGCGACCCCGACGACCTCGAGCAGCGGTGCCTCCTGGTCCAAGCGGGCGAGCTTGAACCGCTGGCCGGCGGCCTGGCCATGCGGCCAGAAGCGCTCGGCCAGCGTCTCGTTGACCACGGCCACCAGCGGCGCGTGCGCGCTGTCGTGGACGTCGAATTCGCGCCCGGCGCGCAGCGGGATGCCCAGGGTCCGGAAGTACTGCGGGCTCACCGCCTTGAGCAGCGCCGAGGGAGGGGCAGTCCTGCCGCCCGGGCCCTTGCCCCCTGCCGGGGCGAACTCGACCGTTGCGCCGCCGCGGAGAGGTAGCTCCGACGCCAGGGCCGCGCCGTCGACCCCCGGCAGGCGCGCGAGCGCCTCGAGAGTCTGCGCCTGGCGGCGCCGCTGGAGCTCGACCCGGGGGGCGCTCGAGGCGAGGTCCAGGGGCGAGGACGCCGGCACGGCCGCCGCGCTCAGCACGCCGGCGGACCGGAAGCCGGTGGCGACACTCTGCAGGCCCAAGAAGCCACGGAACATGAGGCCGGCGCAGATAAGCACGGCCACCGCCACCGCCACCTCGGCGACGACCAGCAGTTGCTGCAACCGCCGGCGCGACGAGCGCCGCGGACCCGCCGCACCGTCCCTCAATGCCTGGTTGAGGTCCTGGCGCGAGGCGTGAAGGGCCGGTGCCAGGCCGAAGAGCACGCCGGTGAGGAGCGCCACGCAGAGCACGAAGCCGAGCACTCTGCCATCCAGGCTGAAGTCGGCCCAGAAGGGCAGGACGATGGGGATGGAACGCACCAGGACCCGCAGTCCGAGCACGGCCAGCGCCAGTCCGGGGAGCGCGCCCAGCACCGCCAGGACCAGGCTCTCGGCCAACAACTGCCCCACCAGCCTTGCACGGCTGGCCCCGAGCGCGGCGCGGATCGCCATCTCGCGCTGGCGGGAGGCCGCGCGGGCCAGCAACAGGCTCGCGAGGTTGGCGCAGGCAACCAGGAGAACCAACCCGGTGGCGGCGAGGAAGACCACCGCGGCGATCGCGGTGTCGCCGAGGTAGTACCGCCGCAGCGGCACAACGAGAGCCCCCCTCCCGGGGTTGGTTGAGGCGTACTCTTGCGCCAGGCGCTTGGCGATCTCGCTCAGCTCTCGCTGAGCGCCGCCCACGCCCACGCCGCGGCGCAGCCGTGCCACGGCGGAGAGGCTGCCTCGGTCGCGGGGTGCGGTGCCCGGATCGGAGGCCAGCGGCAGCCACATCTCGGCGTATTCGGGAAAGCGGAAGCGTGGCGGCATGACGCCGATCACCACGAACGACTCGTGGTTGATCTCGAGCGGCCGGCCCAAGAGCTCGCGCTGCGCCGCAAACCGACGCTGCCAGAGGTCGTAGCCGATGAGGGCCACGCGGGGTCCCCCGGGCTGTCCCTCCTGCGGGCGGAAGGCCCGGCCCAGCCGCGGTTGCACCCCGAGCGTCGTGAACAGCTCCGGCGACACCAGCGCACCCGAGATGCGCTCCGGAACCTCGCCGCCGGTCAGGTACAGACGCTGGTCGCTGACCGCGGCCATCGCCGAGAACACCGTCGCTCGCCGTCGCCAGTCGAGGAAATCCGGATAGGACACCGGGATCGAGGTCTCCTCGCTTCCCGGCGCCGTGGCGGTCAGCCAGACCAAGCCCTCGGGCTGGGCGTAAGGCAGCGGCCGCAGCACCATCGCGTTGAAGACGCTGAACATCGCGGTCGTGGCGCCGATGCCGACCGCCAGTGTGGTCAGGACGACGAGCGAAAAGCCCGGATTGCTTCGTAGGAATCGCAGCGACGACCTGACGCTGACGATGGCCATGGGCAGAACCTCGCGTGCGTCCAGTTCAGAAAGTGCGCTTATTATACTGCTTTAAGAGTTAAATCACGAATATAGGAAAGGGGGGTATCGAGGTTCGTAACTCCTTGCCGGGGCGTGAACTCGGGAGGAATGGGCTGGTGGAAGGGGCAGCGGTCCAAACGCCTCGATCAGCGCGGCGCCGAGGCCCGCGGCCTGTCCGCTGCCGCGGTGGCCTGCAGCGCGCGGCGTCGGCGAGGCTCCCCTCGGCCAGCAGGCGGCGTCACGCCGTCTCAGGCTCGGCGTCGGCCGCGTGGTAGTCGTTCTTGCAGGTCGAGATCTTCCCTCCCACCAGCGGAGCTCCGCCACGAGGCAAGCGGAACGGGATCATGGTGCGGACTCCGCTCGGTCCGCTTCCTCGGCGGCCGCCCGGCAGAGGTCGTCGCGGTTGGCCGCCACCAGGAGATGGTCGGCGAGGTCCCGGACATCCGCGATGAGCGGTGGCCTGTCTTGAGGCAAGGGCCGCAGCGTCGAGAGGGAGTGGCGGATCGGGGCCAACGAGGGCCCAAACCGCTCCGACTGCTGCGCCGCCAGGATGGCGAGCCAATCGATGGCCGCTGCTGGCGGGAACGCCCAACGTTGGCCCGGAAAGGCGTTGAGGAGGTCCGGAGCCAACTCGGAAAGGTCCTCGAGCTGTCCGGCCTCGACCCGCATTGCGAGCAGATCGAGGCTCGCGCGCGTCGCCTCGACAAAGCTTCCCACGGCAAGGAGGCGGCGGCGAACCCCGTCGAGCGTCTTGAGGCCCCGGCCGGGCTGGCCATTGAGGAAAGCGATGCGGGCCTCCCACCAGGCGCGGAAGGTTTCCTCCCCGGCGCCGGGGGCGCGGTCGTAGAGCTTCCGGGCGGCGTGCAGGACGTCGCGTCCCGCCTCGATGTGCCCGACGCGCAGATGGCACCAGGTGTGGAGCAGGAGCCCACGCACGGCAAGCGCCGGCGCCAGGTGGAGGTCGATCGGTGCATAAAGGAGCTCGGCCGCCGCCCGCGACGGATTGACTTCGGCAACCAAGAAACCGCCGAGTGCCCTGCAGACGGCATGGCCCTGGCGGTCGAGCGCGTCCCCGAAGACTTTCGCCGCATGGGCAAAGAGCGCTGCGGCCTCGTCGACGCGCCCCTGGGTCCAGCGCAGCCGGGCGACGCCAGCGAGGAGCCTGGCGCGGCCACCGCTGATCGGCGGCGCCGCAGTGAGGAACGGCAGCGCCCTCTGGTAGGCGTCCTCGGCCGCCGAGAGCCTGCCCATGACACAGCGGCTGCGGAGAATGACCCATGCTGTACGCAGCAGCAGGTCGAAGTTGCGGCCACGGGCGTCGGCGTACGCGTGCGAGAGCATTGTGAAGGCCGCCAGGGCCAGCTCCTCGCCCCGCGTCGGGTCCTCGAGAGAGTCTTCTGCCTGGTCGAGGAGAGTGCCCGCGTCGCGAGGATCAGGGCACGGGCTGGCCGCCGCGACCACCCGGTCGTCCGCGTGCGCAGCATCTGTCATGGGCGAGGCCCCTTGCCACCGGCGGACACGGCACTAGCGATCCTTGGGGCGCAAGTCCTTGGTGGCCGACCCTCGGCCCCCGGACCGCTTCGCGCCTGCCGGGGTCTTTGCGGCCCCGCGGCGCCTGCGCCGTGGAGCCGGCTTCTCCAGGGGCTTCAGAAGGCCTGCGCCGAGCCGCTCCTTCGCCGAGGCCCGCAAGTCGAAGCCGAGGAAACGTTTGCCGAACTCATCGAGCAACTCCACCTCGTCGGGAGCAAAGGCCACCTCGCCGGCCACGGCCGTCAGGAGCAGGGACTCGATGAGATGGTCGCGCGGAATATCCCCGGTACTCGAGATGAAGGCGAGGACCCGGTCGAGCCTGCCATCCACTGCGACTGTCAGCGTCCGCTTGCCCTTGATTTCGATCATGGAGAGACCCCCTTCCGATCCAGGCTTGCAACACGCTCGGATTGGGAACGCCCGCCAACGCCCCTGGCAGTCGCGCCTCCCGGTTCAAGTTGCACGCACGCTGCAGCATCGGTCATGGGCAGGGCCACTCTGCCTCGACGTCGCGCCAGAAAGCGGCGACGTCGAGGGTAACGCCCGCGATGGTCGGCGACTTGTAGCGGCCATCGGTGGGCAGGGTCGGGCCGAAGTGACCACCCTCGTTGACGAGAATGTCGATCCGCCGGGCCTCGGGGTCGACGAGCCAGTATTCCTTGACGCCGCAGCGGGCGTAGAGCCTCACCTTCTCGCGCCGGTCCTGCCGTGCGGTCTCCGGAGACAGCACCTCGACGATCAGGTCGGGCGCCGCCTCCTGGTGGTCGACGAGGAGGTCGCGTTGACCCTCGGAGAGGTAGAACACGTCGGGCTTGACGACCGAGTGGTCGGCAAGCGCGAGGTCGATCGGGCCGAGATAGGCGCGGCCGCGGGTCGCGCGGGCGATGCGATGCAGATGACGCCAGGCGCAACGGAGCACGATCTGGTGGGCGAACGAGGGCTGGAAACGGGCGTAGAGGCGCCCGAGGAGCAGCTCGCAACTCTGCGGGTCGAACTGCCCGTAGTCGCTGCGTCGGTAGGGTCCAAGGCCAGCCGGCAGGACCCGCGGCGCGGCGGTCAGGATCACGGGAAATGACGGTGCCAAGGCGGGTCCCCTGCTTGTCGGAAAGGTTCCGAGACTGTGATGTGGGAGGCTCGGCGGGGTGAGTGGGCTGGCGCGAGGAGCGGACGGGGGAAGTGCCATGGTCAGAACCCCGGCGGATCTCCGATCGGGTTGTCTCCCTCGGGCCGCTGCAGATCTCCGATGGGGTTGTCTCCCTCGGGCCGCTGCAGGAGGAGCCGATCGGCCAGATCGGAGACCAGCCAGGGCAGCCCCTGCGCACCGAGTCCGGCGATGGCCGGGATGGCCAGGCGCAGGCCGAGCTCCCTCGCGGCCCGGTGGCAGTGCTCTGGCCTTGCGGCGGCCAGCGGCACCAGTGCCGCGATCTCCTGGGTCCAGGCCTCGGCTTGCGGGCCGAGCGCCGCGAGCGGAGCCGCTGCGCAGGCAACTGGCCCCCCGTCCCCGGCGGCGATGCGGCGCAGGGCCTGGTGCAAGGTCAGCCGTGCGGCGGCAGCCGCCTCACCGCGGGCAAGAGCCTCTCTCCGGGCGGCCTCGAGCTGCTCCTCCGTCGCGTCGCCGCCGAGCCCGAGCACTGCCTGCCACCAGGCGCCAAGCTCCGGCGCCGCTGCCCTGCAGGCGCGCGCGGCTGTCTCCGCGATGACGAGGAAGTCCTCGGCCGCCGGTCCGGCGAGCACGGCTTCGCAGTGCGCCAGGCCGAGGCACACCAGGGTGGAGAGCGAGGGAGCCTCGGACCGTCCGAGCACCCGGTGGGCCGCGCGCAGCTCGAGCCGAGCCAGCATCGGCTCGTCGCTCGCCAGCATCAGCAAGCCGGCAAGGCTGCGGCAGGCGCCGACCGCCCGCGCATCGTGGAGGCGGGTGAAGTGGCGACCCGCTGCGGTGACGAGCGTCCACGCGTCGGTCAGCCGTCGCTGCTGCCAACGCAACTGCGCCATCCCGACGCCGGCGAGCGCCCGCTCGTGGGCGCCGCCCTCGCCGAAGGGCTCGGTGCCGATGGCGGCGAAGCTGGCCTCGGCGGCCGAGAGCCTGCCCGCCCGCAGCTGGGCCTTGCCGAGCAGAAACCGACACAGACCACGCAGCTGCCAGTTCTCGGCCGGCGCTCGCGGCAAGGCAATCGACACGGCAAGGGCGAGCTCGGCGTACTCCTCCGCCTCGGGCGGCGGGGCCTCGAGCCGTTCTTCGGCCCAGAACCCAAGCAGACGCGCCACGTTCGCCTGCCGATAGCCCGCATCGGTCGCGATCATGCCGAGGCGGTCGGCTCGCGGCGCGGCGACCAGGCGCCCGGCGAGCTGCCCAGCGAGCGCGGCAGCCGCCAGGATCTCGCCGAGCCGTCCCTCGGGCAGGCAGCCGTCGACGCCGGCGCAGGGCCCAGGGTCTGCGTCCGGGGTTTGCTCCCGATGGCTTCGGGGGAGGGTTCTCCCGCGATCAGGGAAGAGCGACGCCACGCTGGTCTCCGCCGGCATGCCTAGAGGCCTACCTTCCGTCCGTGGTCCGGTGTGCGCTCGAAATCGGCATCGTCTCCAACGTCGGGCATGGAGAGCAGGAGCTCTTTGATCGATCGGCGGCCCGTTGCCGGCAGCAGTGCCTGGCGCAAGATCTCGCGGTGCTCCGCCTCGACCGACCGGCCATGGTCGGCGGCCCTGAGCCTGAGCGCGCGAACGACCTCTTCTTCCACACCGCGGACGACCCATTGCCTCTTGCTCATGGGAATGTCGGGGACGTTCTCAACCTTCCCCTCGCTGAGTCTCGAGCAGGCGGCTGACCGCCTCGCGGACCAGCGCCGGCTCGGTCTGCTTCCGCTTCGCCGCGAGGGCACGGAGTGCCGCCATCTGGTCGGCCGGGAACCAGACGCTGAGCCTGGAGAGACCGGTCGGGGGCGTGGGCTTCTCCTGCCGCGCTTGTTCGCGCTGGTGACGGGACGGCATTCCGGCGGCGCGGCTCTTGGTCATGTCTCGCCGTTGCCCCCCTCTCCGGTCGGGAAACCCTCGCCGCGCCGACCGCGCAGCAGGTCGACCGCGGCCGGACTCAGGGAGTGAATGCCGCCTCCTTGACCAGGCTCCACGGGGCCGCGTCGAGCGCGGCCCAAGGGAGGAAGAACCTGCCTCGCTCGCCGCTGAACTCGGCGAGATAGAGCCCGTCGCGGCCGGCGGCGAGGCTGGCGCGTCCGAGGCAGGGCAGGTTCAGGGAGACCCGCTCGACCCGGCGCTCGTCCCAGTCGATGCGATCGAGGGCGCAGCGCTCGCCGGCGACGCCGGCACCGACCAGCACGTAGAGCCGCCCGTCGCCGTTGCCGCGAGCCAGCGCGAGGATCGCCGACACCCCGTGGAAGACGCTGATCGTTCCATGCCGGGTGTCGGTGTCCTGGCTCATCGTGCGCAGACGCTCCTCGTCACCGGCCGTCGATTTCCGGATCACCGGCTCGCCGCTGCCGAGCCGCAGCTCCTCGAGCGGACGCTCGCGCCCCAGGCGACGCAGGGCGATCCGGTACGCGTACTGCCGCGCCAGGAAGTACCGGCCCGCCCCGGCATCGAGCACCAGCGCGGCGCGAAACGCGCGCTCCGCGCCGGCGTCTCCTGGCCCGCCCTGCAGCGGCTCCCGGAGCTCCGGGGTCCAGCCGTCATGGGCTGGTCGCAGGAGCAGCGGCGGGCCACGCCGGTCGTCGTCCACGGGCTCGCCCCGGGACGGCTCGACCATGGCCACCGGCTCGTCGCGCAGGAAGCCGACCGAGACCGGCTTCTGCCGGAGGGCCGGCAGGGCCTTGTCCTTGCCGTCGGTCAAGTAGTGGACCTCCGTCCCCAAATTGAGCACCCAGTCGCCCCGCGAGCTCATCGCCGCATCGATGGGACTCCCGGAGCGCACGCCCAGCTCGAGACGCACCGGCTCGCCGAGATCGTGCGCCTTGGTGACGGGGTAGACCTCGAGGGTGTCGCCGCGCAGCAGATAGACGTTCCCTTGGGCATCGGCTTGGACGAACTGCGGCGCATCCCAGTGCAGGGTGGCCGCCGCGCCCTTGAGCGGCAGCAGATCCACCGCGCAGAGCCGCGGGCTCGCCAGGAGAAGCAGGGCCAGGACGGAAAGGCGTCGGTAGGGCACGGCAATCCCCCTTCCTAGGAATAACTGCACCAAGAGATGGTACCGACGTAGTTGCCATTCCGATCGTAGAGATCGCATGTGGTGCAGTGGTCGATGGTGACGCAGACTCTGTAGGCTGCCGCAGTGCCGGCACCGACGGCCAGGGTCAGCAGGAACGCGAGACAGCAGATCCAACGGCGCAGCGTGGTCATCAGAGTTCCCCCCTTGGGATTGGAGTGGGACCGGCCGCAGCCGGTACGCCCTTGCCGGGCGACCACCGCCGCCCGGACCAGCCTGGACTGCGCCGGGGGCTCCCGGCGTCCGTCTACGATCGGCCCCTTTCGTTAGAGTAAACGAACGCTCACATCCGCGACCACGGAGGTGCCGAAATCGGTGATTTCTGTCCTGGTAGAATCACTTATAGACTACATTCATTGCACATGATCGCCCCGCGGGCGTGGATACCCCCGCCCCGTGTCCCGCGTGGGCTGCGGCGAACACCAGTCTGGTGTAGGGGCTTGTTGCTGAGAGGCGGAAACGCATGGCGGAGCAGGCCGACAGGGAGAAGACGGGCTGGGGCCAAGCGTTGGCCATGCTGCGCTTGGTCCGCGGTTGGCGGCAGAAGCGCCTCGCCGAGGCTGTAGGCATCGCGGACAGCACGCTCTCCTGCTATGAGCGGGGCGTCAAGCCGGCCCCCCTGGCCTTGCTGCGGCAGTCGGTCGCGGCGATGGGCTTCCCGCCTCATCTCCTGGACGACGCCCGCTCGCTAGTACTGTGGGGGCAGGCAGCGCGCTGCCCCCCGGGCGGGTCTGCGGCGGCCGGCGCCGCCCTCACCGAGATGATGGCGCGCGAGGCTGGTCTCGCCATGGAACGCGTGGTGCGCCAGGCGCTCACCGGGGTTCTGCGGGAGGGTCCGGAGGCCGCGGCGGAGATCGCGCCCGGCGAAGGAGCACGGCCTGCCAAGGGACCGCGGCGGCCGCCCGAGCCGAACACGCAGCCAGTAATCGTTGGGGCGCCGCCCGTTCCCGCTGCTGCGGCCGGCGTGGCGGCGGCCGGCCCGCCAGGGCGGGGCGGCCGGACCGGCAGGCCGGTTCGCGACCGGGGCGGGCCGCTGCCCAAGGCCTTGCGCATCCTGCGGCAGGTCGTCTGCGAGCTGGATCGGCCCGAACTGGCCGCCCTGGCCGGCCTCTCCTTCGACAGGATCAAGGCGTACGAGCTGGACTTGAACTCTTCGCCGGACAACCTTGACCGGTTGCTCGCTGGCATGGGCCTCCCGCTCGTGGTCCTCGAGCGCATGATCGCCTTCGTCGAGATGGCGGGCACCACCCGGGGATCTCCTGGCCGTGGCGCGCCGGCGCTGGATGCGCAGATCGCCGGTCTCTCCGCCGCCGAGGCCCGCCGCGAGGAGGAGGCCAGGCGCGCCCTGCTCGGGCGCCTCGAGGCGGCCGCCGTCCTCCTCGACGCACGGCGCCGGGCACCCGATCTCTGGTCGCGTCTCGCCCGCTACCCTCACGTCGCGCGCCAGGCGCTGATCCGCGAGGTGGCCGATTTCCAGGACGCAGGTCTGGCCGAGCTGCTGTGCCAGGAAAGCATCAAGGCCGCCGGCGACAGCGCGCGGGAGGCGCTGCGCCTGGCCAGGCTCGCCGTCCTCGCGAGCGAACGCGTGCCCGCCGAGCGTGGCGGCGGCCAGCGCCTAGAAGGCTTCTGCCGCGTGCACGTCGCAAATGCGCTCCGCGTCAGCGGCAGGCTCATCGCGGCCGACACGGCTTTGGCCCGGGCGCGCGAGCAGTGGCAGGCTGGCGCTGGTTCCGACGCGGGGGTCCTGAATGAGTCGTGGGCCTTGCACTTAGAGGCGTCGTTGCGCCGGGACCAGAGGAGGTTTTCCGAGGCCGTTTCGCTCCTCGACCACGCACTGGAGATCGACCGGTGGGGAGCTACGCCGTCGCTGCTGATCGGCAAGTCCTATGCGCTCTGGGGCATGCGCGACTTCGAGGGATCGATTGCGCTGCTGCGCCAGGCGGCGCGGCTGATCGACCCTGAGCACGGGCTGCGCAATCTATTCGCGGTGCGTGTCAACCTGGCCTTCAACCTCTGCGGCCTTGGCCAACACGCGTCGGCCGGGCTAGCCCTGCGCGAGATACGAGCGCTAGCAAAACGGCTGGGCAACCGGCTCGATACTTTGCGAGTCACCTGGCTGGAAGCCAAGGTCGCCGCGGGCATGGGCCAAATCGAAGCGGCGGTCGCGGCGTTCCAACGAGTGTATGTAGGCTTCGAGCGGCAGAGGCTCGCCTATGACGCGGCGCTCGTCGCGCTCGAGCTGGCAGAGCTCCATGCCAGCCTGGGCCGTACTCCCGAAGTCAAGGCCCTCGCGCGGAAGGCAGCTCCGACCTTCCGCGCTCAAGGGGTCCATCGCGAGGCGCGGCGGGCGCTCGAGCTCTTCCGCTTCGCTGCCGAGCAGGAGCGCGCCAGCGTCGCACTGATCCGCAGCGTGGTCTCCTACCTGCAGGAAGCGCGGCGCGATCGTAGCCTCCGCTACCGGGAGGTCGCTTGACCACGGACGTTGCGCATCCTAAGGAGGTGATGGCTGCGCGGCATCGTCCAGGCGCGGCACGGCCGGAAGTGCGACAAAGAGACGCCGACCCGGCAGCGCGGCATTGCGCTTACGCTTTGCCAGGAAGCAGCTACCTTGGTCGTGCCGATCTCCGGCCGGCTGGGGTAGGCAGTGCTGGGCATCCCATCGGATCGACCAGAGGACCACATTCGACATGGGGATCAGTCCCCCTTGGCCTGGCTGCGCGCTTCACCGTGCGCGTCGCATTTGAAGGATGGATGGGCGTGGTTCCGCCGCAGCCACCTGCCGGGTCGATTAGCCCACCGCAGGTAGGCCGGATGCCGAGCCACTCTTGCACCATCCTCCAGGGCTCGAAGATCCCCACAGCGGAGGCGACAGGGACCGGCGATCCTGTCATTGCAAGGGAAGGCGCCGCGGCGGAGGACGGCACCGGCATGATAGCCGCGGTGGACAGCAGGGCGATGACGAGGAGGCGGAAACGCAGCATAACGACTCCCTTTCCAGAGGCGACCGCCGACGCGGCCCGCAGCGGCCGCCGCAGCGCCTCCAAGAACCAGTGGTGCGAGGCAGCTGTAGAAGAGAGTGGGTTCTTGTCCCGGTGCCAGGACAGACTTAGCGTCTTTCGCGCTCTCTTCTATAGTTCATGGAGATCGTATGCCAGAGCAGCTTGGCGGGCGTAGCGACCTGGCGGCGGCCCTGACGGTGCTGCGCGTGCTCAGGGGCGTGGAGCAGGAGGACCTGGCGAACACCTCGGGTATCAGCTACGCCAAGCTCTTGAAGATCGAGCAGGGTCGCCGCCGGCCGCGGCCCAGCGATTTGCAGGCGCTTCTCGCTGCCCTGGGAGCCGACTCAGCTCTTCTCGAGGAAATGCTTGACATGGTCCGCAGGGTGCGCCGGGGACCTTTCGGCGGCGAGGCTGAGGGTTCGACTGGCGCCGCCGTCGTCCGCGGGCTGGGCGGCGTGCCGATATCCGACCTGAAAGCGCATCTGCGAGCCACTTTCGACGCCACCGGCGCTCAAGTCTCCCCTGTGCCGGTCGCGGAGTCCCGGCGCCGCGCGCCCGCCCTATGGGCGCGCCTCGCCGCCTATTCGCACGCGGCGCGGTGTGCCTTAGTGCAGGAGTCCGGCGAGTTCCAGGAGGTCGGCCTGTGCGAGCTTCTCTGCGAGCACAGCATCGAGGCCGCCGCCGACAACGCCAAGCGGGCGCGCTTGCTGGCCGAGCTGGCCGTCATCGCCTCGAAGCACCTGCGCGAGGAGAACGGTTTCCGACAGCGCGTCGAGGGCTTCTGCCGTACGCACCTGGCGAATGCTTTGCGCGTGGGCGGGACCTTGCCCGCGGCGGCCGAGGAGTTCGATCATGCGGCACAGCTATGGCAGAGTGGAGCCGGTCACGATTCTGGGCTCCTCAATGAGGCCTGGATACTGCACCTTGAGGCATCACTGAGACGGGACCAGGGCGATCCAAGTAGAGCTCTAACCCTTCTGGATCGCGCGCTGGCAATTGATCGCTGGGATACGGTGCCGGCGCTGCTGATCGCCAAGTCCACGGCTCTTGAGGGGTTGGGCGACATCGCTGGCGCAATCGCCGTGCTCCGGCAGGCTGCGCCGCTGCTGGACGGGGAGCGCGATGTGCGCGAGCTGTTCGCTATCCGGGTCAATCTGGCATTCCACCTCTGCCACCTCGGGCAGCACCGCACCGCCGAGCAGGCACTGCCGGAGATCCGCAGGCTCTCCCTTCGCCTCGGGAACTGCCTCGACGAGCTCCGTCTCGGCTGGCTCGAGGCCAGGGTCGCCGCGGGTCTGGGCCGCACCGACGAGGCGATCGCTGGCCTCGAGGGGGTGCGTGCGGGTTTCGAGCGCCAGCAGATCCTCTACGACGTGGCGCTCGTCACCGTGGAGATCGCGGAGCTGCACGCCTCGCAGGGCCGTACGGCGGAGGTGAAAGCGCTCGTGCGGAAATCGGCGCCAGTCTTCGAGGCCCAGGGGGTGCACCGCGAGGCGCAGCGGGCACTGGCGCTCTTCCGCCGGGCGGTTGAGGAGGAGCGGGTCACGATCGACCTCGTGCGCGGCATCCTCGCCTATCTCGAGCGTGCTCGGCGAAACCCGCAGCTCCGCTACGAGGAAGCCGACTGATCGCCGCGCGGCGCCGCCCGGGGCGCCGCGCCTCGCGCGCCGCGACGGTTCCTCGTCACCGCGAGCCGCACGGATAGGCCTGCTTGCCTCGTTCGGGTCCATCTTGTACATGGCGATTACCCTTTGCCACGTAGCGGCAACCGTGGGCGTGCCGATCTCCGGCCGGCGGGGGGAGGCGGAGTTGGGCATCCGAAGGGATCGCCTCCGGGGCAACACTCGACATGGAGACGCGGCCCAAGCGAAGTAGCCACATGCTTCGCCGAGGGGCTGCCGTCCGAAGGACGGATTGGGGTGCTGCCGCCGCAGCCACCGGCCGGGTCGCCCAGTGGCCCACACGCAGGCCTGATGCCGAGCCATTGCTGCACCAGGCTCCAGGGCTGGAAGATCCCCGCGGTGGAGGCGGCAGAGGCCAGCGATCCCGTGAGTGCGGGGGGAAGCGCCGCGGCTGTGCACGGCACGGGCGCGACGGCCGCCGCGGACAGCAGAGCGATGACGACGAGGCGGAAACGCAGCATAACTGCTCCCTTTCACGAGGCGACTGCCGGCGCGACCCGCAGCGGCCGCCGCAGCGCCTCCATAGAACCAATGGTGCCAGGCAGCTGTGGAAGAGAGTGGGGCCGTAACTTGTCCTCGGCAAGGTAGATCCGGCTCCCCCGGCTTCGCTCTTGATCCGATCGATCTCCTTGCAGCGCTGACCGGCGGTTGGCGGCGGACGATCCGCCGAGTGAGCGGTGGGAAGAGGGCGCTCCTTGCGTCCCGGTGCCGGGACGTACTCCCGCCGTCCATGTCAGGGTCTTCTCAAAACGACGAACATGCGGTTCCACTATGGGGTCATGGAACCTTGCTGCCCTGAACACTCGGCCCAGGTCGCGGAAGAGACCCTAACCTTCCGCAACGACGCAAGCGCGCGTGAACCCGGGGCCGACGATGCCCTTCCGAGGCTCACGTGGAGCGGTCGTCACCGGTTCGGCAGGCCGCACCTCGAGCGAAAGGGAGCATCGATGTGGGTGACAGAGCCCACCGGTGTCCGTCGCGGAAGTTCGTCCGCGCCATGAATACGCCCCACGCGCCCCTGCCCTCCGGGCAGCCGCGCTCGTCGGGGCGGGCACCTCTCGCGCGCCGCCGGCGCCGCGCCGCCACGGCCCCGGCGCAAGGCCCGCGCTCGAAACCCCGAGCTGAAGCAACGGAAAGGCATCCCGATGGCTCGCATCCTGATGGCGCGGCGCCGTCCTGGATCGAAGCGGACTCGTTCCGCGAGACGACCGTTCAGTACTTCGATGATCCAAAGCAGCGAGAAGCGGTCCGAGTCTTCGGCCGGCTGCTCTACGACCTGGCTACCGACACGTCGCGCGACCCCGGGACCGAGTCCTCGAACCGCAGCGATCTGCGCGCCGTCGCCGCCGATCTGCGTTACATCCACGGCTACTGCACCTCGATCGGCCTCTCGATCACGTTGGCCTCCCTGGACGCGGCAGACGAGAAGTTGGCCCGGTTCGCCCGCAGGCTCGCCCGGCGAGTGGGCGCCCTGGTCGAATCGATCGAGAAGCAGTTGTCATGACCGGTCAACCTGAAGGCCTGCGCCTCCAGACACGCCCGATGGCGTTCGACCCGGCCGCGAGCAGCACCTGGTGGGCGGCTGTCCAGCTCGGCAAGGAAGGCGTTCTTCATGATCGATGACGGGCGCCTCGTCACGCGGCCAGCTGAGTGCTGTGACGCCGCCTCGCCGGCAACGCAGGCGCTGTGGAAGCGCCTCGAGCGGTTGCCCTACCTGGAGCAGATCGAAGCGATCGAGGCCGACAGGCGCTTCCATAGGTCGGCTCTGTGCCGCCGGCTGCAGATCATGAGTTTGATGGCGTCGCCGGCGAATCCGGAGCTCGGATCGCAGCTCGCGAACCTCGCGGTAAGGATCTCCTGGCACCTCGAGCCCGACCAGGACGATCGTCCTGGTGCTGAGCACGACCAGCAGGCTCTCGCCCATGGCTACCTCGGCGCCGCGCGGCGTGCCCTCGGCGAGCTCGAGGGCGCCGGGGATGCCTTCGACATGGCGCGGACCTTGCGCGCCCGAGGCACCGGCGCGCCCGGGGTCGAGGCCGAGATCGCCTGGTTCGAGTTCTGGGTGCGCGTCGATCAGCATCGGTTCGCCGCCGCGATCGGCCTCCTCGACCGCATGCTGGCGGCCGATGCCGCCGCGAGTGCGGCCGAGCCCGGAAGCCTCCGATCGGCCGCCGTGGCGCCGGCTCTGGTCGCGAAGGCCTGGTGCTCCTATCACCAGGGCGACGCCGAAGCCGCCGAGCTTCTGCTCGAAGAGGCCCAGAGCCTCGACCTCAGCGACCTGCCGGAGCTCGACCTGGCGAGCCGCTGTGGGCGGGTCTGGTGCGCGATCACCCGTGGCAGGTTTCCCGAGGCCGAGGACCGGCTGGCGGACGCGGCGGCGCTCGTCGTTCACGGCCAGCCGGAAAACACCGCTGCGCGCTGGCAGCTGTGGCGGGCCCAGGCCCGCATCGACGTGGCCATGGGCAGGATGCAAGCCGCCGAGCAGGCCCTGCGTGAGGCAGCTGCGGCGCTGGCACAGCAGAAGGAGGGCACCGAAGCTGCGCTCGCCTGGCTGGCGCTGGCGAAGCTCCGGCTGGAGAAGGGGGGGAGCTGGACGACTGCCAGGGTCGGGCGCATTGCTGCGAGGCTCGTGCCGGCCTTCGTGCCCGAGGCGGACCGGAAGGAGCAGCTGCTCGCCCTCTACCTTTTCATGAGCGCCTGCGAGCAGGGGATCCTCACGGTTGGTGTCGTCAGGGAATTTGCCCGCGTGATCGAAGGCACGCGGCAACCAGCGCTCACCTGGTGGGCCGAGTGGGGAACGTTGCTCCAAGAGGAGAGAGGGCGCGATGCCGCTCCGCTCGCCGGCGGATAGGGGGAAGCGGCCGACAGCGGGCCGCAGTGTCCCGCCGGAGGCGCTCGCCGCCTACGAGTCGCTCCCGACGAGCGCCGTGGCGTTGCTGGCGGCAGCAGAGACCGACGCGGAGCTGGCGGCGGAGCTCATGGCTCTGCCGCCCACGGAGCGCCAAGCGGTGGCGCTCCACGAGCCTCGCTTCCGGCGCCCGACGCTGGCCAAACTCCTGCTGTTGAGGGCGGAGACGGAGCTCTTCGACCCTGGGGTCGATCCGCTCCCGACCGCCGAGCTTGCGGCGGCCGTCGCGGCGGCCGTGTCGGAAGACGCCGGCGGCGAGCTCTGGCCGGAGGCAGCGCTCGCGCACTGGCTTCTCGCCAAAGCCCAGCTCGCGGCGCGGGAGTGGCACCTGGCGGAGGAGTCTTTCCGAGGCATGTGCGCCTTCCTGTCCGATAGCGGGCCCTCGGAGGAGAGAGCGCTGGCGGCAGTCGGACGGGCGCAGCTCGCCGCGGACCGGTACGACGTCGACGGGGCTACCGAGCAGTTCCTGGAGGCGGCCTACGGGTTTGCACTGGTGGGCAGCGCGCCGTCCACGGGGGCCTGCCAGGCGGAGCTTGGACTGTTCCTGCTCGATGGGGGCGATCTGATGAATGCCCGACTCTCGCTGGGCGTGGCGCTCGCTCTCCTCGACGCGGCTGCCGCGCCGTCGCTCGCGGCACGGTTGCACCTGGCGCTGGCGGAGGCCGCGACGGCGCTCAACGAGCGGGCGCGCGCGAGCGAGGAGCTCGCCCGCGCACAGGCGCTCTACCCGCTGGCGCCGGACGGCGCCGCCGGGCCGGAGACGCTCGAGCGGCGTTGGCGCGAGGGCCGGATCGCCGCGGCCGCCTGCGACGGAGCCCGGGCGGCGGCACTGCTCGACGAGGTGCGGCGGGAGCTCCTGGTGCGCGGCAGCCTGCCGGAGGCGGCGCGGTGCACGTTCGACCAGGTCCTGCTGCAGATCGACGCCCGTGACTCGAGCGACGTCGGGGACCTCACCGGTGCCCTGGCGGAGGCGTTCCCCGGTCAAGGCGAAGGCTGGGCCGAGGAGATGGCGCGCCTGGCGTGCCTCGCCGCCGCGGACCAGCCCGAGGCCGTGTACGCGCCCTGCTGGGAGCTGCGGCGCCGGCTGCGGGAGGAGATCTTCCCCGAGCCCGGGCGACCGCCGCTCCTGAGAGCCGCGCGCATGCTGACCGATCGCGTGCTGCGCCGACGCGGGGAGCTCGAGGACCCGATCGGCGCCGGCGTCGGTCTCTGAGCCCGATGCCGGAGAGGGTCCAGGAGGCAGCGCCCGATGCCCGCAACCGATCCTGCCGGCGGTCCGCTCGAGGCGGCGGCTCGACCGCGACGGCGCCACGCCGCCACGGCTGCGGCGGAGCCACACCTTGCACGGAGATGGGCGGGATGAAGCGCCTCAATCCGCCCGCCGGCGCAGCGAGGATCGACCGAGGGATCACCGGAACCGCTGCGGCGGTCGGCGCGAACGCGCCGCTGTCGGCCGGCGCCGCGACGGCCAGGACCTCCAACCCACGGCCGGCGGTTCAGCCAAGAAGCCGGGTGCGCCACGAACCGGCGGGGAGCGAGTTGCCGCCGTTCGATCCCGCCGGGTGGGACGTGGCCAGCGACGAGTACGTGGCGCAGCTGCTGGCGACGATGGAGGCTCTCCTCGACCTCTCGGATTGTTCTCGGCGCGAGGTCGGGAGGATCTTGAGCGCCCACGGTTGCACCTTTGACGTCAGCCGCCTGCTGTCCGGCGGGGTCAGCCTCAGAGTCCGGCAGCTGCTCGACCTATGCCGGGCGATGGGCGTCCACCCGCTCGAGGTGTTGCGGCCGGTCCTCAAGGAGCCGCGCAGGACAAGCGCACTCGTCGAACGCTCGGTCGTCCTGTTCGGAGGAACCGATCAGCCCAGGCTTCTCGTTCCCGCCAGGGCCGAGGAAGCCTCGCCGCTCACGGCCATCGAGGAGCGTCTCGACCGTCTGGAGCGGTGGGTCGACGAGGTAGAGCTGCGCGGTAGCGGCGTCTCCATCGGGGACGTCCGCGACTCGGAGACAGCGGCGGTCGGCGCCGAGGGGGGCAGCTTCGGAGAGGAGCTCGAGCAGCTTGCCGACACCGTGCGGAGACTGCGCATCCTCGCCGCGGCGGCGACTCCCCCGCCCACAAGACGTGGCCCCGACGGGAGCAGCTTCGGAGAGGACCTCGAGCTGCTTGCCAACACCGTGCGGAGACTCCGCATGCACGCCGCGTCGCCGACTGCTCCGGCCCCACAGCGCAGCCGGAGATCCTGAGCATGGAGAGCTACCGCCGATGAAAAGGGGCTGTGACCCGTCCGCGCCGCTAGAGCTAGCGGCAAGTGGAGGCGCTCCGACGGTGCCTACGACGCACGCGCGCTGTGACACCCGATCCGCTGCCTGAGAGGAGACCCTGATCGTGGCAACCTCGACCCTCGCAGGTCTACGACGAGACGAAACCGGCACCGTTCTGGCGGCCGCCGCTCCTGAGAGCCGCGCGCTTCTTGACCGATCGCATGCTGCGCCGACGCTCGGAGCTCGAGGACGCGATCGGCGCGTGCGCCGGGTTCTAGGGCGAGGTTCGATCCGGCTGCCGGCAATGAGAGGTCCTCTGTGATGGCGGCGCCGCTGGGCAGGACCACGAGCGAAGAGGAGATCGGCCTGGTGCTGACCCTGCTGCGCAGCGTTCGGGGATGGAGCCAGGACGACCTGGCGAAGGCTTCGGGCGTTCGGAACAGTTCCATCTCGGACTACGAACGGGGCCGCAAGGTCCCGGGGCTCGGGGGGCTCAAGCGTCTCCTCGATGCTCTTGAGTACCCATGGGCCGCGATCGATCTGACACGGCGTTACGTCGAGACGCTGCGCGCCTCTGTTCACGCGGGATCACCCCTGACGCCCGAGCCGATGGCAGCGGCAGCCACCCGGCTGAGTGAGGCTGCCGTCCGCTGGGAAATCGAGCAGGCCGGGTCCGACCTGGCGCGAGCCGTTGGCCGGGTCGTGAAGCTCGTGCTCCTGCTGCTGATCCGCGGGTCCGGTCCTTGGACGGAGGCCGAGAGACCGAGTGCTGGGCTGCCTCGGCCGGCTCCGGCACCGGCTCCATTCGGCGATAAGGCTCGGGGAGAGGACGTTGCGTGACCAGCATTCGATCTCGAGGCGACGGCGGCGCTCTGGGTCATCCGTATCAGCGCCCAGAGCGGCGCGCTGCTGGGGAAAGGCGCTCCTGCGGACCCGAGCCCGCAGTACCAGTGAGCTTGCTCGCGCGGGCGCCGCCCCGGGGGGACCGAGGTTTGCGCCGCGTCGAGGCGCTAGGGTCCTTCCCTTCCGGCCGCAACCCCGTCTCGGAGTCCGCGAGGCGGAGCGGCGGCCGCGGCCGCCCGACCGGCGCGCCGTGAGAGAGGTTCATGGGCTTTAGGGACATTGGGAAGGCCCTCGCCCTCCTGCGCCAGCAGCGGGGCCTCACTCAAGCCAAGCTGGCCGACAGGTGCGGGGTGAGCCGCCCCCAGGTTTGCAGGTACGAGTCGGGCAAGGAGCTGATGAAGCTCGAAACGCTCGAGAAGATCCTGCGCACGTTGGTGGTGGAGCCCGATGATTTCTTCCGTTTCCTACGCTCACTCGACGACTCCGACAGCCCGCAGCAGGGTCGAGCGGGCGACCGCATCGACGACCGCATGCTGGCGGACGCCTTTCGGAATCTGCACGGTGCGATCGACGGGCTGCATGAGGTGGTCGAGCGGGCGGTTGATCCCGAAGCCCGGTATGCGGCCTTTCAGAACCTGCATGCCGCCATTGACGGCTTGCGCCAGGTGGTCGAGCGGGCGGTTGAGCCCGGCGTCCGCTTCGCCAGGCTCATCGAGGAAGCCGGACGGAGTGGACGGCTGGGCGCCGTGGGCCATGGCCCGGAGACTCGGGAAGCCGAACTGCCGAGCCACCAGCAGGAGTGGCTGGATGCCGTCGTGGATCCAACCAGGACTCGGGCGCGCACGGACAGGTTCTCGGCCCTGCCCGAGGTCGACGGGCTCGAGGGTCTGCTGGCGCGGCTCGGCGCGCTGACGGGGGAGGTCGAAGCGGCGCTGGCGCACCAGCGCAGCGCCCGTCTCGGGTTTGAGGGCGGTGAGCAACAAGCAGGCGGCTGAGGCGAAAGGAGCGAGAAACGGAAATGGCGAAGAGCTGGGTCTCTGGCGAGGAAGGCAGTTCGGGTGGCGTGTCCGCGGCGGATGGCGGCGAGGGTGCCGCCATGACGACGAGAGCGGCCGTCGAACGAGCGCGGGTGATCCTGCGCCAGCTGATCGAGTTCTCGGGACTGAGCCGGCGCGAAGTCGAGAAGAGGCTCGTGTCCCTTGGCTGCGGCACCGACCTTGGGCGCCTGCTAAGCGGCCGGCTGGACCTCAAGTTGGGTCACATCCTCGACATCCTGCGCGTGATCGAGATCTACCCGCTGGAATTCTTCCGCATGGTTTGCGAGCGGCCACGCGAGCGGAGCCCGCTGCTCGCGCGGCTGGAAGCCATCGTGCTCCCAACCGGAATGGCGGCGCGCGCGAGCGGGGGCCAGCTGCGTTCCGAGGTCGAGACGCTCGAGCGGCTGCTGATGCGACTCGAGGACGCGACGGCGGAGATCGAAGCGGCGCTGGCGGCGCGAACGGGCGCGGGAGCTCCACGCGAGGAAGGCCGCCACGTCGCCATGAGGCCGCAGCGCGCGGCCGGCACCGGGAGACCCGATCGCCACGAGGGCGAAGAGGGAGTGCGGCGAGCTCCCTTCGCTGCTCGGCGCGGCGGGGGCGACCGTGGGCCGGCGCACCAAGAATCCGCTCGAGGCGAAGAGAGCCGCGAATGACCAGCTCGCCGCTGGACCCCGAAGACGAGCGTCCAGAGGAGCGGCCGGCGCCGCGGGCCGACGCTGGCGCGATTCCCCTCATCCTGCGGGTCTGCTGGTGGTGCCTGCTCGGATGCGATGCGGTGACGGCGGCTGCCGTCGTCGGCCTGGCGGACGAGGTCGGTTCGCGCCTCTTGCTGGCCGGTTTACCGGGCCCGGTGTTCTCGGCCGGCATTCTCCTATTCGTGGGCTGGTGGTACGCCAGGGGGCCTGGCCGCCGCCTATGGACACGGTGTCCTGCTCATTCGTAAATACGGTCATGCGTCGATGCGTTCGCTTGCTCCTCGTCGCTGTCACCTGCGCGGTCTTGGGCCTGTGGCCTGCCGTGGCGGTGGCTGGCATCACCTGCAGGACCCAGCGCTACCTCGTGTGCGATGACAGGCAACGCTGCTTTCTACACGTGCGTTGTCTGCACGGATGCAGACGGCAACGTGGTCGGAATCTCGTGTAACGACGGGGTGTGCTACGACAAGCAAGTCTAACGAAACAAGGGAGACCATCGTGCGAGGAACCCCCATGCTCATGCGCATCGCCGGCGTCGTCCTAACCATGCTGGCGGTCGTGCGACCGGCCGGCGTGGCAGCGGCTGCCACGGAACCAGGCTTTGCCCCCATCTCGGCAGAGCGGGTGCTCGGGCAGGCTTCGCCGGACAAACCCGAGGCGTTCCAGTTCCTGCGAGGGGACGCCAAGGGACGGCTCTACCTGCTCCGCGGCGACACGCTGGCCGTCGACCAGCTACAGCCCTCCGGCAAGCTCACTCCCGCCACCAAGCCGCCGGCCGAACCGGCGAGCGATGACAGCGTGATCACCGATGCAGCCCTGAGCCCCGACGGCGATCAGTGGCTCCTGTTGATCGGCCACGAGCGGCTGGCGGTCCTCAAGGAGGAGAAGCTGCGCGCCTTGCCCGCCCCTGTCTGGGTGGTGTCGGCGCTTGTCTTCACCGTGGATGGTCCGGCGATCGCCGTGTTGCCGGTGCAGGAGACGTCAGGAGAGGACGCCACGACACCGCCGGCGAGAGCCAGCTTTGACAAGCCGCCCCTGCTTCTCGGGTTCGACGAACAGAAGGGGCAGTGGCAGACGCTGGTTCCGGGCAAGGTTTTTCGGCGAAGCGAGAGTCGGGTCCCGCTACCGCTCGAGATCCGGGCCGAGCGGGCTTCGATCGTCACCACCGGAGCGAAAGGGTCGCTGTGGCTCGCGCAGCAGGACGCCTACGCTCTCAGGCAGTTCTCCCGCGCGGGCAAGATCGAAGCCTCGTTGGCCGTCAGCGGCGGCAGCGTCCAGTGGAAGGACCGCACGGAGGACGACTGGAAGCGGCTCGAGACCTCTGCTGCGAGCTCTCACATGAAGGTGCAGCGCTCGCAGCTGGGCAGTTTGCAGGCCACCCGAGTGGTCCGCGCCTTGACGGTCGAGGGCAGTCGGGTCTATCTCGTGGTCGAGACCCCCGCAGGGCTGGCGCTCGATCGGTGGGATGCGGTGACGCAGGTCCTCGATCGGGTGCGGCTCGCCAACATTACGGCCAGCCCCAGCCGTCTCAGCGTGGCTGCCGCGCACGACGGTCTGTATCTGGCAGGCGGGCACCTGGGCGAGCCGGTCTGGCGCCTCGACTGGCAGCGGCTCGAAGAGGCGAAATGGAAGCCAGTTCCGAACGCCGTGGCCGAAGGTGCGGCCGCGGCGGGGAGGCACGCCAGCGCAGGCGGATCTTGAAGGATCGGGTGGTCTCTCGACGTCGGCCGGCTTCCCGCCGGGAGCGACGGCATCGCTCCCGGCGGCGGTTGTCAAGGCCGTGTCCGTGGAGGAGCGGCGCGATCGAGGTGAAGCTCGAGGCGCAGCTGCTCGCCGACCTGGGCGAGCAAGTTCTCGGCGGCGGTCAAGCGCCGGCTGGTGGGACTTGGAGCGGGAAGCTGACGGAGCCCTTCCGGGTGCTGGTGAGCCACTACCTGTTCGAGCCGTGCGCCGGGCGTCGGCCACCGTCGATGGCGCAGTTCGGTGCCGCCAAAGCTCGCGGGCGTACCTCGAGAGCTTCCAGAGCGGCCGCCAGGGGCTTGCCTTGGGCAGGGCGATGCCGCCTCCCGGGGCAGAGCGAGTCGGGCAGTCGACGAGTCTCGGGCTCGCCGTGGTGCCGGTCGGCGGCCGACGCACCGAGCACCAGGCGCCGGAGCCTTTCCAAGGCCAGCTGCTCCTGCCGGAGCACGTGGCTGCGGCAGATTGCCATCTCGGTGCCGATCTCGGCGAGAGTCATGCCGAGCCCGTAGCGCATGAAGAGCAGCCGCCGCTGGCGGCGAGAAAGCTTCGCGCTCTGGATCTCGATGTCGAGGAGGAGGTCGACGCGCCTCTGGCGCTCGACCTGGTCGCGGCCCAAGTCAGCGGCGTTCGGTCGATAGGCGGCGCGGCGGCCCCGTCGCCTCCGCCAGTAGACGATGCACATGTTCTTGATCGTCCCGTACAACCATGCCTCCTTGTGGACGACAGAGGCCCCGCGGCGCCAGGCGGCGGTGAGCGCCCGTTGGACGAGGTCGTCGGCATCCCAGGGGGGGATGCGCTGCCGAAAGAGGAGTCGGCGCACCCTTGGCAGCAAGCGAGCGAGGACCTCGGAGAGGGCGGAAGAGGGGTCGCTGTTGTCGTCGGTGAGCACAAAGAGTCCTCAAGGGAAAATTTGGCCTCCATTGTAGTCGAACTCGGATACAGAAATGCGGTCAGGGAGTCATCTGCTAGCACGCGGGTGAAACCGGGCCCGAGGTGCCAAGCCGGCGCCTGGCGCGCGCATGCTCAGATCCACGGGGTGTGGATGACGACGGATCGGCCGAGCTTGAGGGCCAGGTCGACGGCGTGGCGGGTGCCGGGGCTCGAACCGTCCCAGAAGGCCACCATGCGGCCACAGCGGCGGACGACCAGCTCGTTACGGAGATAGCCTGCGCGTCGCCCGAAGCGTTTCCAGTCAGCCAAGAGCTCGATCACGCGCAGGCCGCGGGCCCTGGCAGCATCGGCGGCACAGCGGTCGACGCCCGGCGCCCCGCCGCTCACGACGATGGTCTCGGGCGAGAGATCCTGAATGAACAGGCGGACGCGGTCGAGATCCTGGAACTTGCGTGATCCGACGACGGCGAGGTAGCGCTCCGGACGGTCGTCGTTGGCAGGCCCTGAGCGGGAGGGGTGAGCGGCGTCGGGATGCTCTTGATCGGCGGTGATCTTGCAGCTGGCGGCGTCGGACATGGTGCGCGTTCCTTTCAGGTTTTTCGATGGCCTTCACCCCCGCCGCCAGGGGACATCGAAAAACCTGAAAGGAACGCGCAGCAGCGATCGTGGACTGCCAGCGTGACGGTCGGCGGTCCTTAGCGGACGGAATGGGCCGGGCGGCGTTGCCCGGGTGGGAGGAGACGAAGCGGCCTGGGCGAAACCTGATGTCAGGCGGAGGATGCGGGGCAGGCCGATGCCGCGTCGCGGGCCGAGGCTCAAGCGCGAGCGATGATCGCGCTGGCGGCAAGCGGCGGCGGGAAGCCGGCTGCGGCCGCCCGTCGCGCACGGCTTGGATCGAGGAAATCAGCCCGAGTGATTTCTCTCAGCCTGCGAAGCGGAGAAGGGAAGGAGAGCCTCGTCGATCTGGTCGTCGACCTCGCGCAGCCTCTCGATCAACTCGCGCCTTTGGGCGTGTAACTGCTCCAACAATCGCTGCCGCCTTAGCGCGTCGGCCTGCTTGAACAGGGATGCTCCGGAGGGCGTGGCGAAGTAGCGCCCGAGGACGCCTGGGATCTCGTTGTCGACCGCCTTCCAGGCGGCGGCTGTGGCGTGGGACCTGTTGAAGTGGGTCCAGTCCTTGCGTTGCATGCTGCGGTGGGTCATTCGGCGTCCGCCGTCCGGGAGCACTTCCCATCCATCCCAGCGCTCGCCGTTGCGGTGCAGCGACCAATCGAGCGTGTAGTGGACGCCGTTGACGATGAAGTCGCCGACCCCGTGGGATCCGGCGCAGACGTGGACGTGGTCGTCGGCGAGGACGAGCGCCCTGATCATCCCGTACCTGGTATCGAGCAAGACTTCTGGTTGGTCCATCTCGGTTCCTTTCTCGTGGTTGAGCATGAGCGCTCGCCGAGGCTTCCCGAGAAGGTGTGCCTCGCGAGCGGCCATGCCTCAAGCCGGGCAAGCCGGGTAAATCGCCCAGACGAGCCGGCCTCGATCGAGGAGTTCGCGCCAGCCACCAGCGCTTGCCGTCGTACTCGACCGCCGCCTCGTAGCCATGGCGTGGCAACCTGCGGTTGAGAGCCCTGACCAGGCGGCCGGCGTTGGCCGGCGAGATGCGATAGTGCCCGTGGTCGAGGTAGGTCATCTTCATGGCACGGCCTCGCGTACGACCGCGACGTACACCACGGTGCTGGTTCCGCCTGCCCGCACGTCGCGGGTGAACTTCCGCACGCTGCGGCCAAGGGAGCGGTAGTCCGCTACGTACGCGGAGAAGGCCTGGTCCTCCCAGAGGTTGAAAACTCGAGTTGCGATGACCCGGTACTGCTTCTTGCCTTTCGTCATGGTTGAGCTCCGTTGAGGTTGGAATGCACGTGTCCGGCGAGAAGGCCGCCTCACCTGGTCGGCCCAGCGTCGCCGGGACTGTCGGGCGCTCGCCTGGGGGGCGAGCGCTCGATCTCGAATGCCTTTCAACCCCGCGCTCTTGGGAGGCGTCGGGAATCGTGTGCCTCGGGCGGCGGTGAGCACGGCGCGGGGCGTGGCCGCAAGATGGTTGCAGCTTGCTCCCCAGGGGGGAGCCGCGCGATGACAAGGTTTTCGCGGCTTCAGGCCGTAGCCGGCGGTGACGGCTCATCGCCGAGGTGCTCGGGCGCAAGATCCTCTGCGGCGAGCAGGTCCGCGATGACGTCGAGGTCGTCAATGTCCCATTCCTTTTCGGGGTTGTAGACGTGGCAGTCGCGGCGTTCGGGTGGGCAGTCTGGTGGGTTGATGTCGAGAAACAGTCGGTCCACGATTTGCCCGACGATGTTTTCGAGACTGCGGCGGGAGAGTTGGCTGACGTCTTTCATCGGAGGCTCCGTGTTCTTAGTCGAGATAGCAGAGTTGGCCAGGAAGAAGGTAGATGCTGCCGCGGCCGCTGCGGAGGCGATAGCCGTCCCCCTCCTCGCGTAGCAGCCAGGCACTCGCAGCCTCGAACCGCTCGAGGGTCTTGCGGGTGATGATGGTGGCGCGCCAGGCGGTGATGACGCCCAAGCAGCCGCCCCGGCGCAAAGTGGTCGAACGCGTCCTCGAGGCTGCGGGGAGGGACCGAGCGCGGGCCATGGGTGGTCGGCGTCGACGCCAAGAGCTGGTCCCTGCCGGCAGACTCCTCGAGCTCCAGAGCGCGATCGGCCCGCCCGGGGGAGGAGGGGTCGTGCCGGTTGTCGGTCGGGCTGGACATCTGGCTGTCTCCTCTTGGCTTCCGGCGCTCGCCTCCGGGCGAGCGCTCGCTCGAGAACGCCTTCCTGCCCTGGCTTGCGGGGAGAGGAGCACGTGCGCCCTGGCAGGCAAACGCCAGCCGGGGCGGAGGTGATGAGAGATCCGATGGTGGCGAGGGCGCGGGTCCGCCAAGACGTCTCAGGCAGTGGCTTGACGACTGGGGGCCTGCAGAGCTTGGCGTTGGGCGCGGCTGTGAGGGACGGCTTTCCGGGAAGCCATGGCCTTCGAGGGGCCTTCGGCGGTCTTCACGGCGCTTCCAAGTGGCGTCGCCTCGTCAGAGCTCTGCTCCTTGGCCCAGCACTTGGGGTCCGGGAGAGCCTCTGTGGCCTGGTCGAGGAACGCCTGTGCGTCCAGCCCAGCGAGGCCGGCGACGCGTTGGGCCTCGTTCCACGCACCATCCACGTGGCGCGGATTCCCGTCAGGGGTCATGCGGACGAGCATCACACGGAGCGTGCGCGCCCAGAGGAAGGCGGTGCAGGCGCCCTGGTTGCCGTCGAGCGCGTCGAAGGTGCGCCAGAACCGGGCTGCGCCCTCGCGAGAGGCGAGCTCGCGAGCAAGCGATTGGTTGGGTGCCGCGGGTGGAGTCCTGAGAGAGGTCGACTCGCACGGTGGCTCGATTTCGTCATCGGCATCGGCCAAGGCGACGATGGCTGGCGAGTCGGAGGCTCGCGTGTCATCCGGGCCCGAGCTCTCGGCAGGGTCCGAGGCACCGTTCATCCCCGCCGAAGGCTCTTGTGCCGGCGCGAGGTCTTCGGTGGCCTCGACACCGAGGATGCGGCGGAGCTCCCGGGCAACGTCGGTCGCGGGCGTGAGGACCGGCAAGCCGAGGTCGTAGGCGTAGTGGGAGGCGCTATTCGTGTTCGCCGTGCCGAAGACCACGGCGAGGCGAACGCTGGTAGAAAGAGCGGGTGGCGCCTGGCGGACGAGAGCCGTCTTGAGGAGGGCGATGGCGTGGACCTTGCGCTGGCGCCACCTCTGCTCCTGGCGCTCGGCGAGCGACTTTCGTCTTGGAGTCGCGTCGGTCTCGCGCGTGACGGTGCGGCCAGGGCGTCGCTGGCTGGGAAGCTGCACCCATCTGAGGCGGCCGAGATTGGCGCCGTTCTGAACGACCGCCGGCAGAGCCCCGGGAGCTCCTTTCTTGGCCGCAAGGACCTGGTCGTCGCGCAGGGCGCCGGGGATGTCTCGTGGCAGCCAGCCCTCCTGCAGTCGGAGCACTTCCGGATGCTGAACGGCGAGCTGGGCTGCGCGGCGCTCGAGGAAGAGCTCCTCCTTCTTCTTGACACAGAGCGGGCTCAGGCAGCGGTCGGCGGGCTTGGCGCTCGAGCAGCGCTGCTGCCGCGTCGCTCCGTTGAGCGGATCTTCGGCCCTCTCCTGTTCATCGAACAAGCCCGGGTGCCGGCTGCTGCGAAGGGGACAGGAGCTGCAGGCCCCGGCGGGCGGATGGAGGTCGGCGTCGTCGAGGCTCCACGGAAAGCTGCTCACGCAGCGGGCGAGAGAGCGGATGAGCCGCGCCAGCTCGCGGGCGCTCGTGCAATGCTCGAGCCGGCGGCGGTCTCGGGCCAGCAAGTGGTCCTGGGCGTCGCGCTCGAGCAAGGCGATCTGCTCGAAGTCCGCGGCGCTCCAGCTGGCCGTCCAGCCCTCTCGCTTCTCGGCCAGCTTGCGCCACGCCGGTGACAGGTTGAGCAGACGGCGCCGGCGGGCGACCCAGGTGAGCTTCTTGCCCAGTTCGGCCGCGACCTCGTGGAGAGTCCAGTTCTCGTCGACCAGGCCGCCAACGGCGTCGGCCTCCTCGAGAAAGAGGAGGTCCCTGCGGTGCAGGTTCTCGGTCAGCGTGAGCACGCGCGCGGCGTGGTCGTCGAGGTTGCGGACGACGACCGGAACCTCGGTTCGACCGGCCGCCTTGGCGCACCGGAGCCGGCGCTCACCGAAGACGAGCTCGTATCGGGCGTTGGCGGCTGGCCGGACGAGAAGGTTGAGCTGGACTCCATGGCGGGCGATGCTCGCCGTCAGGCTCTCGTCCTCGGGATCGGGGAGCCGGGGGAAGCCACGCGGGTTCCAAGGGTTGGGATCGATGGCGTCGACCGGCAGCATGATGCTGATGCCCGGACCCTCCAAGGTCGGAACCAAGGGATGGTCCCGGACCGGCGCCGATGCGGAGACGGTGTGCTTCTTTCCCACGTCGAGGCTCCTGTTCTCTGGCCGCGCGAGGCGATGCCAGCGAGAGCCGCCTGACCCGTGAGCGGGTCGAAGGGGATCCCCCCTCTGGAGGCAGCCGCGGTCGGAGCGGTACACAGCTCTTCAACCGCGTGAGAGGCCCGGGAGGGCCTCTCCGCCAGGAAGTCCCTCGACCCCCGATAAGGGCGGCGTGGGGCTGCCAGGGGAGCGGGGCTCAGTCGGCGTCGAGGAAGAAGTCGTAGGGCGTCTTGTACAGCTTCGCGAACATCAGAAGCTCGGTGGGATCGATTCGCCTCTCGCCCGACTCGCACTTGGAGACGAAGGACTGTGGTCTGCCGAAGTGCCTGGCAACTGCAGCCTGAGTCAGTTTGGCTTGCGCGCGAACTCGCCGGAGCCGCGAGAGCATCTGCCTGTATGCGGGAGTGTGGACCGACTTCATGGTTCAGCGGGGGAAGAGGTGCGGCTTCTCGAAGGCGGAGGGAAAGTCGAGATGCCGAAGAGTGGGGACTGAGCGTGCGATTGGTTGATGAGCTGGAGGCGGCCGGCTGCCGGTGGTGCTCGGGTTCGTCAGCTCGTTGTCTCGGCTCCGGCGTCGGTGCCACTAGCCTATGGCAATAGGTCGATATCCTTGACGCTGGTCCCGCGGCAGCAGTAGGCTAAAATACTGATTCCGGCAGATTGGGACAAGGGGCACGTGGGTCGGTCAATGCGGCTCCGTCTTCGCCTCCCAACGCGGCACAGCCTCGGTTTCGCTCACACCTTCACGCCCAACGCGCCCGCCCCGCCGCCGAGAGCGCCGCAAGCCCTTCCCAGAGGAGCGTATCTTGCACCAGCACGGTCATAGCCCCTGTCGCGCACGCGCATTAGTCTCTTCTCTGGTCGTCGCCGCTCTAGCCGCGACCTCCCAGGCGCAGGCCGACCAGGTGGTCGCGTGCGTACCCAGCGCCTCCTCGCCGACACCAATGTGTCTGTGGGAAATGGGCGCGGACGCTCTCCCCATCGACAAACGCACACCTCTGGTCTTTATTCACGGCATCAACCTCGCAGGAATGCCGGCGCCCCCACAGTACGGCACCTTCGACAATCTCGCCGCCGCTGTGGCCTCCTCCCAAACGCTTTCGCCAAGGTTCAAGCCCTACTTTGTCAGCTACTACAGCAATGACGTTAGCGTCCTAAGCTTGGCTTCACGCTTGCGCGATCTTCTCGATGCAGCCAGCCTTTCCTCGCCGACGCTTGGCAGCAGGCCGATCGTGATCGTGGCGCACAGTATGGGCGGGCTTATCTCGCGCGCCTTCATGCTGGACACCCAGGAACAGGGCGCCTTCGCAACCGCAGCGGGTGGTAATCGTGTCATCCGGGTCTTTACGTTGGGGACACCCCATCACGGCACGCCCATTGCGAATGGACCTTCGCGCGATAGTTATCAGAGCGGCAGCTGGTGGCTTGCGGACTTAGCCTTGTTCGACAACGAGTTCTATGCCGGTCCGACAAACACCGTCACGTGGCCACTCGTCAATCGTTCTGACCTCCGATGGGACAACTACGACAGTCTCTTCACAAACTATAGTAGTGAGCCCGACTCTGACTATTGGCTTGGCACCCTGAACGGGGACACGAGCTTCGACAGCAAGCTTGTTGCATACTCGGGGACTTACCCCGTGCCGAGCAGCATTGGAGACTGCGGAGCAACACTCAAGTTCTGCGTGGGCTCGTTCATCCTCGATCAGTTTACCTTGGCTAGCGATGGGGTTGTACCTGTCAAGAGCGCTAACTTCTACAATGCAGACATGAGTATCCGCCAAGGAGTGCTCCCTCGTTTCGTTGACGGCTACAGTCACACTGACCTCGCCACAGGACTTCCCAACGACAACATGCTCTTTCCGATGCTCCTGGCGGACCTTGACAAGCTGGCACCGACGATTGTCTGGGCGAAGTCACCGCCCGCGGTCGTCACCGGCGGGCAGAGCTATTCGGTAGCCTGGCAGATCGCCGGCGGTACGAAGGTGACTCATACGAACGTCCTGTGGGATCCGACGGCCGCTTGGAAGTGCACGGCCAGTGCGGTGCCCGCCTGCAGTACGCTGAGCACCGTGAGCCCGGTCAGCCCCGGCGTACCTGGGGTCTTCGTGGCGACGTTTGTAGCGCCGAGCGTCACGGCGGGCACCAACTACTCTGTTGCCGCCCACGCGGTCGTTGATGACCACGAGACGTGGAGTCCGTTTTTGTCCATCCTGGTCACTCCTGCGAGCTCCCCGCCACCCGCACCTGTGCTGATCGCTCCCGGACTCGGAAGCTATCCGGGCACCACGACTTCGACGCTCACGCCCACCTTCTCCTGGGAGGGCGTGCCAGGCGCAGACAACTACCAACTCGAATTGAGCGATAGTTCCGGTGTGCTGTCGGTAGTCTCGGTGCCGGCGTCGCAGACAACAGTTGTGCAGCAGAGTGCGCTGGAGGACAATCACGCATACACCTGGCGGATGCGGTCGCACGGAAGCGCTGGTTGGGGAGGCTACAGCGCCTACTACTACTTCGCGACGTTCACTGGCCTTGCGGCGGACTTCGCGCTGTCGGCCGCTCCTTCTAGCGCGGTAATCTCAGCTGGGGGGTCCGCAGCCGTCATCATCAACACCGCCACCGTCCGCGGATCGCCCCAGACGCTGACCTTCGGCGTAGGCAGCCTACCCGCGGGAGTGTCGGCTACGACTTCAGTCGGGTCCGTGCAATCCGGTGGGTCGATGACTCTCACGTTGAATGTGGGCTCTGGCACCACGCCAGGTGCCTACACGATCGCGGTCGCCGCGGCAAACAACGTGGGGGTCTCTCATGCAACGACCATCGGGTTGACGGTCAATCCTGTGCCGGCACCGGGCGTGCCGTCGGTGTGTCTAACGCCGCCTAGTCTGGGTTTCTCCGACCAACAAGTAGGAACCTTGAGCGCGACTCAGCTCGTGTCGCTGAAGAATTGTGGCGACGGCCCCCTACATATCTCAAGCATCGGCGCGAGTCCCGAGTTTTTCATCGGGCCAGGCAGCATCGTTCCTCCCATCGATCTGGCCGCCGGAGGTACCACCACGTTTCAAGTGGGATTCGCGCCGGCCGCCTCGGGTTTACGGACCGGAGGGGTAAAGGTCTTCAGCAATGCCCCTGGCAGCCCGACCTTCATGGCTCTGAGTGGTAACGCTACCGCGGCGCCACCCACCACCGGAACGGTCAGCGTCCAGGCCACGCTCAATGGCCAGCCGTTCAGCGGAGACATGACCTTCAGCGTCACAGGCCCGGGAGGGACAATCGACTTCGGCAATGCACCGCTCAATTGGCCCAATCAAGGTGCGGGATCGTATTCCGTCGGCTTCATCGGATCTCCGCCTGGTGGAGGAACCCTCAATAGCATCACGCCCTCGAGTACACAAACCCTGACAGCGGGCAACGCCGTCGTTTTCACGTTCAACTTCACGGCACCGAACGAGTTCGCCTTCAGCTGTCCAACCTCGTCGCTTACCGGCACGACGGCTCTGATGATCGCGCCCGTCGGCGGGAGCGCCAACGTCCCGCTGACCGCCTCGTACGTGCGAGGGGGGACCCAAACGATCAGTCTGGCAGTTGCTGGACTACCGGCCGGCGCGACCGCCTCTTTCAATCCGCAACCGCTGGCTCTGTCCGGCGTAAATGCTACGTCAACAGCTACCGTCACCACAGGAGTGGCAACGCCGCCCGGACTCTATCAGTTGACCTTCTCCGCGACCAATCAAGACGGCACGACGCACACACTGACGGGCATCCTTGTTGTGCTCGCTGGTTCGAATCTATCACTGGTGAGCACCGCGGTCGCGCCATCGCAGCCGGATGGCCTGAGTGATTTTCCCGGCGTCAGCGCAGATGGGCGCTACATCGTCTTCTTCTCGGTGGCTACGGACCTCGTTCCCGGTGACACGAATGGCATTGGTGACGTATTCGTGCGCGATCAGCAAACAGGCGTGACGTCACGAGTTAGCGTCGCGAGTGACGGCTCGCAAGGCGACGACTGGAGCGGGCAACCGTCAATGAGTGCAGACGGGCGATTTGTCGCTTTCCGGTCAAATGCAGGCAATCTTATTGCAGGCGGCCGAAAGGGGTTTGGGGACATCCTCATCCGCGACCAGCAGCTCGGCCTAGTGACACGAGCCAGCGTCGCGTCTGACGGTACACCAGCTGACGGCGGGTCGTTCACCCCCTCGATCAGCGGTGACGGGCGTTTTGTAGTGTTCGCCTCCAATTCGACGAACCTGGTGGCTGGCGGTGGCGGTGGCGTGACGCAGATTTACCTACGCGATCTGCAAGCAGGGCAAACTTCGGTCGTATCGCTTGCGCAGGACGGTTCTCTCGGCAATGCGGCGTCGACAAGACCTACGATCAGCGCCGACGGCCGACACGTTGCGTTTGTTTCTGCTGCTTCGAATCTCCTTCCAAGCACGACCGGACCGAGCCCGCAAGTGTTTATCAGAGACTTGCAGGCGGGGACGACACTGTTGGTGGGCCGCGCACCGGACGGGAGCCCGCCCAATGCTCTTGCCTATGTTGACAGTGAGGAACGTATTGCTGTGAGTTCAGATGGCCGCTACGTCGCGTTCACCTCCTTTGCCACTAACCTGGCGCCTGGTGATAACAATGGTGCGCCAGATGTGTTTGTGTGGGACGGAGTGGCGGGGACAACCGCGGTTGCGTCGGTGACGAACGATGGAGCGTACCTTTACTCCGGCGGCGCCGCGCCCGCGATCAGTGCCGACGGGCGGTTCGTTGCCTTTCGGCTTTCACTCGGCGGCGCGACTGCGCCGCAGATCGCGGTGCGGGACATGGCGGCGATGCAGACGATTATCTATAGCACGGGGCCTGGCAACGTGCTCGGGTCAGCCTTCAGCGCCAGCACTGCGATGAGCTCTGGCGGGCGAACCCTTGCATTTGCTTCGAATGCTTCGAACCTTGTTGCGGGGGGCACGAACGGCCAGCAGGATATCTTCGGCACGGTGCTGCCGGTCTCGGGATCCGCGTTCGCGCTGACCCTCTCCGTGACGCCAACGACGATGGCTGGCGGAGGAGAGGCGATCGGTACCGTGACCCTAAGTGGCGCGGCTCCGCCGGCTGGCGCCACGGTGTCACTCTACAGTCCTAACCCGGAAGTGCAGCTCCCAGCCGTACTCGTGGTCCCAGCGGGTGGGACTTCCGCTTCGTTTCCAGTAGCGACGATGGCTGTTCCCGGGGAACGGCGCGTCAGCATCACAGCGGCCTATGGCGGCGGCTCGCCGTGGGCTCTGCTGACCTTGGAGAGTGCCGGTCCAGCTCAGATCCAGCCCGTGCAAGGCGACGGTCAGGTCGTGGCTAGCGGCTCCCCCCTCCCGATCCCGCTCTCGGCCAGGGTCTTGGACGCGGTGAACAACCCCGTTGGAAATGTCACGGTCCAATTCAGCGTTCCGACGAGCGGGCCGTCAGCAGTGTTTGCCGGTGGCGCCACTTCCGTGTTCGTAGTTACGAACTCCTCCGGTGTAGCCACCGCACCGGGCCTCACTGCGAACGCCTTCCAAGGTCAGTACGCAGTGGTAGCGGTGGCGCCGGGGATATCGGCTCCCGCGGTCTTCAACATCACGAACAGCGGCCTTTCTTTCTACACGCTCGTACCGTGCAGGGTCATCGACACTCGCGCTGCGATCGGGGCCCTTGGTGGACCCGCGCTTCAGCCGTCCTCGGTGCGCGACTTCTCCCTCACAGGTTCCTGTGGAATCCCAGCCGGCGCGAAGGCGCTTTCGGTCAATGTCACGGTCGTTCCGGGAGCACCGCAGGGGTACCTCCGCCTCTATCCAGGGGACCTGGCCGTTGTGCCGTTTGTAAGTACGATAAACTGGTTCGCTGGTCATACCAGGGCGAACAACGCAATCGTAGCAGTTGCTGGGGATGGGTCCGGAACGATCGCGGTGCGTGCCGATAGTACCGGCAGCGTGCACTTCATCCTCGATGTGAATGGCTATTTCGAGTAGGCGCCGCGTTGGCGATCCACGAGCACTCGCGGGGACCCATCGAGCGCCGTGCTGCGCGCCGAGCTGGCAGCCGAGACCAGGCGGCGCGAGGCTCTGCGGCTCCCGTCACGACGACGGTACCGACAACTGGGCGCTTACCGTGCAGTTTGGGCGCGTTCCGAGGGCGAAGGCCCCGAAGACGCTGGCTGAGAAGACCGGCGCGAGGCGATGGCTTCTTCTGTTAATCGAGGCCGCGGGCCTCTCGGCTCGGCTGCTCTCATCAGGACCTCCCAGGGCGACTACTGGGTCATGGACCGTGAAGATCGCCACCAGGCGGTCCGGTGCCGGGAACGGAAGTGGGCGGAGGAGCAGCCGGTAGGTGGCGCTGAGCATCGCGGTGCAGGCGCCGCCGCCGACCGCGAGCGTCAAGATCGCGGCGGCCGAGGATCCCGGCGATCGGGCGAGGCTGCGGAGCACCTGCCGGAGGTCGCTGAACAGGCCGCTCACTGCTGAGGCAAATTAGCAGATCACCGCCGGCCCTGACAAACGGTGCGGGCGGCACAGGCGGGAGGGCGGCGGCAAGCCCCTACCTCAGTCTTGAGCGCCACCGGAGCCTGCGGGCGAGCCGAGGCGAGCCTTCCTGACTTGATCCTCGATGCGCAGCCAGGGCGCGAGGCCATCGCGGGCACGCCCGGGAGAGGCAAACGCCGCGCCACGCGAGAAGACGGGCACCGTCCTCACGCCCTCGTTCGTTGACCAGGCAACTGGGCCTCACCTGCCGTAGACTTCACCCGCGGAGCACCCCCCCCTCATCCGGGACGTGCGAAGTCACAGACTGCGGAGACGATCGCCATGCGGATGAAAAAGCCTCGCGTCGCCAGGCTCGACGAGGTACGGATCACGCGCGGTGCCGAGGACGCCGTGATCGAGTACGTGGAACCGAAGGTCGCCACGACTCGCTTCACGATCGGTCCCGAGATCCAGCAGATGAGCGACCAGGAGATCCTCGATCTCTTCAACGCCAGCCTGCGGGCGCAGGAGGAGCTGGCGGCCTCTTTCGAGAACGTCGCGGTCGAGATCCCGCCCGGCAAACCCCAGATCCGGTACTTTCCGGCGAGCGACCAGTGGACGCCCCGGGGCGGCGTGCTGCGCTGCGAGATCGACGACGGCGGACCGGACGGCGAGCCGGTCATCGCGATCGACGACCAGGAGCTCTCGTGGCACGAGTTCGGACGGCTCCTCGTCACCCACGCCGGATGGGGCATGCGGATCGCCTTCGTGCCGGACGACCGGCTCGGCGAGCAGCCCGAGATCCAGATCCGGGAGCCCGATGAGAACGACCGCGATCCAGCTGCAAACTGACCGCTGGGCGAGGTCCTCCCCGCCGGATCAGGCCACCGCAGCCGCAAGAGGTAGGTCAGCGTCCGAGGCCGAGGTCGATGCCACGGTCGAGCACCCGCGTGACCGTCCGCACCGCGATGCCAACCGGGATGGCGACCTTCGGCGGCAGCAGCAGGAGGGCCGTATTGAGGCTCACCCGTCCCATGCCGCGGATGGCGGTCTCGATGGCATTCTGTGCGCCGCGAGAAGCCTGCTGGTAGGTGTGAAGAGCGGCAGTCACCCGCGCCAACTCACGCTGGATCTGGGCCGGCCGAGGCAGGCGGATCGGGCGAGCGCTCGCGGCACGGTTCGGCCATCGGCGAGTGCCCGGCTTCGCCTGCGACGGCTGCTGGGGCCGAGGTGCGCCGAGGGCGACGCGGACCGCATGCCTGGCTTGATGAAGGTGCGCGACGCTTCGCCGATAGGCGTCGAGACGGCCGGTCAAGGACGCGACGCCATGGAGGGCCGCGGCGCGGTCAGGATGGGGCCTGACGAGGCCGGCACGGCCCCGAAGATCGCCGTAGAAGTGCGCGTCCCCCTGGCGTAGACGCTCCGGGGCGGCGGGATCGCGAAGCAAGGCGTGCAGGGCCTTGGCTGGATCGGCGTAGACCTCGCCCGCCGCTCGGCTGACCGAGCGGCGGGCCTCGACGACCCGCAGCCTCTCGTCGCGGAGCCCGGAGAGCGAGGCGAGCGCCTCGCGGAGCGGCCGCTCCTCGAGCGTTGCCCGCACCGTCTGGGCGGCGATCTCCTGGTAACGGGCGACCGCCCGGCGCAGCTCGGCCGAGGCGTAGTCGCTGGCCAGATCCTTCTGGCCGCTTCGCGAGAGAGCCCTGTCGAGCTGCTCGCGGTTGGCGAAGGTCTCGCGGTCGGCGAAGACGTGGACGCCGTCGCGGTGGCGCGTCAGCGCGACGTAGGCGGCGTTGCGGTTCATGAGGGGGTCCGTGAGCACATAGACGCGGTCGACCGTCGCGCCCTGGGACTTGTGGACCGTGACGGCGTAGCCGTGGGCGACGGAGCCGTAGCGGGCAGGATCGAAGGCCACGGTGCGGCCTTCGTCGAGCCGGACGGACAGGCGGTTTGTCTCCGCACTGACGACGGTGCCGAGCGTGCCGTTGCGGACGCCGGTGGCGGCCGCGGCGTCGAGGTTGACGACTTCCCTGCCCTGGTTGTCGTTGCGGAGAAAAACGATGCGGTCGCCGCGGGCGAACTCGGTGCCGCCGACCTCGATGCCGGCGGCGAGCTCGCCGGCGGCCTTGCGCTCGGCACGCACGGCGTCGTTGAGCTGCGCGACGTCGACGTTGCGGTAGGCAAGGATGAGCTGGGCGCCATCCGAATGCTCCCGCCGCTCGCGAGCGTAGAGGCCGAGGAGCTCGGTCTGCGCCGCGGCGCGAGTGTCGGTCCAATGGAGACGGCCGGCGCCGTCGTAGGAGTCGAGAGCAGCGGCAACGCGCCCGGCGGCGAGATCCTCGGAGGCGGCTCGCTGCCAGGGCTCGTGCTGGCGCCGAATGGTGTCGATGTGGGCGCTCCGGTGCTGCTCGAGCAAGCCGCGAAAGGCATCGCCGGCACCGATCGCCTTCAGCTGATCGGGATCGCCCAGGAGGACGACCTTGGCGCCACGCTCCTCGGCGTAGGCGAGGACCCGGCCGAGCCGCCGGACATCGACCATGCCTGCCTCGTCGACGAGCAGGACCGAGCGCGCGCCGAGCCGCTGCGTGCCTTCGGACCAGCCGTGCTCGAGGCTGGCGAGCGTGCGGGACCGGACCCCGGTTTCGGTCTCGAGCACCTCCGCAGCCTTGCCGGCCAGGGCGGCGCCCCGCACCTCGTAGCCGGCTTCCTCGTAGGCGGCGGCGATGGTGCGTGCGGCGGTCGTCTTGCCGGCGCCGGCGCGGCCGACGATCTGCGCGAGATCGTCCGCGGTCGTCGCATGGAGGACGGCGTCGCGCTGCTCGTTAGACAGCGCCGGGGCGGCGCGATCGAGCGCTCGCTCGACCGCCGCAGAATCGAGCCGGAGCTCGTGGCGCGCGGCCAGGCCGCCGGCTGCGGTCAGGAGACGCGCCTCGGCGTCGAGGTACTCGCGCGTGGTGTACCGCACAGTGCCTCTCGCGTCTCGGCCGAGGTCGAGGACCTGATCGGAGGCGAGGGCCTGGCGGACGAGGGCGACGCTCTCGGGCTGGTGGAAGGCGCCGCGATGGAGGTCCGCCGCGGTGAAGGTCGCGCGGGTGGCGGTGAGTCGCTCGACGAGCGCCGCGGCGCGCTCGTCGAGGCTCTCGCCGGGGAGCTGGACGGGACTCCATCCGGGGACGGCGACGGTCGGCGGCTCCGGGTGCGCCTGGCGGTGCTCGCGCAGGGTTTCGCCGAAGCGAGAGGCGAGCTTCGGGCCGGAGAGCGCGCGGTCGACGTGCGAGAGCGAGGCCGAGCGCAGCCCGTCGGTCACCAGGACACCCGAGCCCCTCGAGGCGGGCTCGAGACGGAAGCCGCGCGCCGCCAGGCGCTCTTCGAGCTCGCGCCAGCCGGTTGCCTCGGTGAAGGCGGCCGCGGCCTGTTCGCGCACCCGATCGGCCAGCGGCTGGCGGCCGGTGCGCAAGGCGTGCTGGTAGGCGCCCGGAGTGATCTCGGGGACAGGCAGGTCCCGAGGACCCGTGCGAGCCAAGCCGTAGTCGATTTCGATGCCGCGGATGGCCTCGCGGGCCTTGATCTTGTCGTCGCGTCGATCCCAGGCGCGGCCATCGTCGGCCACGCGGTTGACGATGATGTGGACGTGTTCCCTGTCGGTGTCCCGATGAGCGATGACGACGGCCTGGTGGCCGTCGAGTCCCATGCGATGGAGCACGCGATCGACGACCAGGTCCCAGCGCTCGGCGCTCAGCTGCTCGCCCGCGTCCAGGCTCAAGCCGAGGTGATAGACGGGCTTCGTGGTGCGGGGGAAGTGGCTGGCGTGAGCGCGCATCACCTGGGCGGCGCGGGAGGGGTGGTTGACCCCCTCGAGGTTGCGGTACGAGACCCAGGCGACGCGGTCGGGGTTGAGGGCGTCGAGCGAGCCTTGCTCAAGGTAGGCCGCGAGCCCGCCGAAGCCGGTTCCCAGGCCGGTGCGGTGGCCGCCGGAGGACAGCCCGCCGCCCTTGAAAACGATCATGCGGAAGGCTCTCCTAGATCCGCGGCGTCGGCGCGGAGAAGCGCCCGCTGCAGCGCGTGGAGCTCGACGAGGACCTCGCGGACGACGCCCACGAGGTCGGGTGCGAGGACGACGCCGGTGTGGGCGAGCTTGACGAGTTGGTTGAGGTTGTTGCCGACGCGGTTGACCGCGACGATCGCCGAGCGCAGCTCGGGACGGCGAGCGATGGGTTTGATCCCGAGGGCGACCTGGCGAAGCAAGGCGGCCAGGGGAAGCCCGCAGGCGCGGGCGTAGTCCACCAGGGCCTCGAACTGTTCTTCGGTGAAGCGGGTGGCCGCGGTATGGGTGAGCTTCGGCGGCGGGCTCGTGAGCGCGGGCAAGCGCAGCTCCGCCAGGAGTTCCTGCGGGCCGTCGGCGGCGCGCAAAGCCTGGTGGCGAATCCAGGCTACCGGTGGCAGTCGCGAGGCCTCGGCGGCGCCGGCGATGCGCAAGAACTCGCCCGCCGTGAAGCGAACGCCGAGGAGCTTGATTCTGGCCACAGCCCTGTGCTTTCGAGCCGGAGGCGAGTAAGCCGGGATGTTAACGAAGTTAACATCCCCGTCTCTTGCTCCGACCTCTGAGATGGTCAGGGTACCTCAATGACTGTCCCTAGACAAGCCTATGTTATGGTCCAAGGGAAGAAGCTACCCAAGCAAAGGAGGGAGGCATGCCATTCAGCTTCGACAAGCGGCAAGCGGCGGCGCCGGTGAAGGTGTCATGGCGCATCAAAGCGGTGACCATGGCGCTGCTCGAGGAGGTGGCGACGAGAGAGAGCGTGGAGGTCGAGCAGGTTGCGCAACAGATGCTCGACCACGTCCTGGCAGAACGGCCGAGGAAACGGCAGGAGTGAGGCGGCGAAGAACGGGGAACGGAGCGGGAGGGATCAGGATCGCACGGAGGCGTCCGATCTGGCCTTCAGGCGCGGGTCCGCGGTGGACGGGGAGGATGGCGGAGCTGCGCGGCATCGACGAGATGGAGCTTCTCGGCGAAGGTCAGGCGGCCCACGGTCTTCGCGAGCTCCTCGGGCTCGAGGCCGATGCCGCGCACGCGCCAGGCGAAGTCCGGAAGCTCCAAGAGGTATTCACCAAGGCAGTGGATGTGGAAGGGCTCGAGGCGATGCGCATCTCGCAGCAGGTCGACGACCAGATCGTAGGCGCGCTCGCTCAGGGCGCCCGTCTCCGTCGGGTCGCTCTTGAGGACGACAGACTCGAAAAACCCGAGGGTGCGAGTGAGCTGTCTCGTGAGGTTGTAAGGTCCGTGGTTCTTGTCGCTGCGCGCGCCGCGGTTCCTCAAGCGATGCATGACCTCCGGCGGGAGGGTGATGATGAGCGGCCTGGCGGGGCGGGACCTGCTCATCGGCGCCTCGCCTTCGGGAGCGGCGTCAGACGGCCACGAACCTGGCGGGTCTCCTCGCGGTGCGGTTCGGGCGATCGATCCGTGGTGGCCCGGACGGGGCGCAGGAGAACGTTCCGATCCGGGCCAGAGGGGCTTGGCCTCGTAGCCGCCGGCGCGAGCACGACCGGGTGCAGGGCGTCGGCTGCAGGCGCAGCGCACCGCAGGCCGCGGGGATGGCCGGCAGCGGCGAGTTGCCGCCTCACCCGTTCGAGAGCGCGGCGGGTGATCTTGCGCACGTAATCGGGCTGACAGCCGAGGATCTTGGCAATCTCGCGCGGCTTCTGGCCCAAGCCGAAGCGAAGCCAGAGCACTTGGACATCGCGGACCGAGAGGTGAGCGGTCAGGGTCGCGACGTCGCGGGCTGCATCCTCGCTCTCCTGGGGCGCCGGCTCGCTCGCCGGCGCCACGTGGGACCACCGCGCGAGGAAGCGGCTCTGGCGGCCCCGCCGCCGCCAGTATTGCAGGATCGTGTTTCGCATGGTGCCGACGAGCCAGGCCTCGGGGTTTCCGACCTCGTGCATGGCGTGCGACTGAGCCAAGAGCGCAACCCAGCAATCATGCAGCACGTCGCCCGCGTCCTCGATCGGCACCCGCCAGCCAAGCAGGAGGCCATGGAGCTTGGGGCGAGCCGCGTCGAAAAGCGCCAGGAGGTCAGGCTGGTCAGGGAGGCGAGCGGTCTTGTGCATGGTCAGGACGCAGGCGAGGCACTCGACGGCTGGCCAACGGGCTGCGAGCGGCGGGCGAAATCCGGCTGGTTAATGGCGCCCGGGCCGGCGGGATCGATCTTCATGTCAGCGGAAGCCGGACGGGGCGGCCGGTGCGAAGCTTGCCGCGGTCGGCGGGAAAGGGCTGGCCGCGCTCGTGCTCGAGGCGGTCGATCTGGTGGGCGAGGGCCTCGGCGAGGAGAGCCGAGAGGGTGAGGCCCGGGGTGAAGAAGACGGCCGTGCGAGCGCGCTCGACGAGAGCGACCGGGAGGCTGGCGGAGAAGCGCTCGGTGGCAGCCTCGGAGTGGGCCTCGGGAGGGGCGGCAACGGTCGCCGGAGGGACGACCGTCGGTGGCGTGATCGGAGGAGCTGCGGGCGGCGGCTCAGAAGCCAGAAGCTCCTCGAGGACGCCGCGGTGCTGGCGGCGACTATGGGGTCGCGTAGGCATGCCGGGGTTCCTGGGCAGAGATCTCCGCGGCGAGCGCGCGGTAGTCCTCGGCGCCGGAGCTGGTGGGCGCGTAAAGGAGGATGGGCGCATGTGCCGGGGCCTCGCGAAGCCGAACGGATTCGCGGATGGTCGCGGCGAGCGTCATCTCGGGGAAGGTCTGGCGTAGCGTGGCGACCACGTCACGCGCCAGGACGGTTCGACCGTCGACGCGGCAGGCAACGATGCCGCCGATGACGAGGTTGGCGTTGAGGCGCTTCCGCGCCTGGCTGACGGTCTTGAGCAGGCTGGCGAGGCCGGCGACGGCCATGGTCGATGCCTCGACCGGAACCAGGAGCTCGTCGGCGGCGGCGAGGGCGTTGATGGTCAGCAGCCCGAGGGCCGGCGGGCAGTCGATCAGGACGTACTGCCAGCGGCCGCGGGGGAGAGTGGCGAGGAGCCCGAGGAGGGCCTTGTCGCCGCCGAGCGTGTCGGCCAGAGGGCGCTCGGCGCAAGCGAGCTGGGCCGAAGCGGCGATGACGTCGACGCCCGCGGCGCAGCTGGGGCGGACCAGGTCGACGAGCGAGGCGCCGTCCTCGGCGAGGAGCGCCGCGAGCAGGCCGGAACCGCCGTCGCGAACGCCGAGCCAGGAGCTGGCGTTGGCCTGGGGATCGAGGTCGATGACCAGCACCGGTTGGCGCCGCTCCCCGAGGGCGGCGGCAAGATTGACGGTGGTCGTCGTCTTGCCGGTGCCGCCCTTCTGATTCGCGACCGCGATGATCCTCATGGTCGTCGGAGCGATGTGAGCGTCGGACTGTGGTCTTTTGTGGTCATGCTCGGCTGGCGCAATGGTCAACACCATAACACGAGATGGTGTGATCCTCGCAAGCCCCTCGGGTCGCCGCGGAGGTGAAGGGCTAGGCGTGCTCGCCGGGGGGCCTGGGCGGAGCGTGGCGCACCTGCGCCGCCTCGACGAGGTGGAGCTTCTCGGCGAAGGTGTAGGCATTGAGCAGGTCGCGGAGCTCATGGGCGTCGAGCTCGAGATCACGGGTGCGGGCGAGGAAGGCCGGAAGCTCGCAGAGATAGTCGCCCAGGTGGAGGATGTGGAAGGTCTCGAGATGCAGCGGTTCGGTCAGGACCTCGACGACCAACTCGTAGTGATCCCCCGGGAGAGCCCGCGTCTGCCGGGGGTCGCTCTTCTCGATCACGGCGCCGTAGAGCTCGAGCGTGCGGGTGAGCTGGCGGGTGTAGTTGTAGGGACCGTGGCTCTTGTCGCTTCGGGCACCGCGCTTCTCGAGAGCCTCACGGAGCTTCGCGGGCAGCGAGATCGTGGAGCGATGACTGCGCTGCCGGGGCATCGCAGAGGGCCTGGCGTTCTTGGGGGGCTCGGTGTGCTTGGTCGGCACTGCAGGCATCCTACTGGAAAGCAAGTATTGGGAGCAATGCTCCAGGGCACATCGCAGTAGGGAATTGACCGCCGATGAACTGAAAAAAGACCCAAGATGTCCCGGAAACAGGGTATTCGAGCAACTGTAATCGGAATGGCAGTACTCCGGGAGGGTATCCTGTGGCCGACGAGGGTGAGCAGCATCTCGACGCGACCGACGTGACGCAGCTGTTGGCCAGAGGACTGACGGAGGAAAGCAGCCGGCGAGTGATCGGGCACCTCCTGGGTGGTTGTGGCGCGTGTCGGGAGCAGGTGCGAGAGGGGCTGCGGCGAGGCGGCGAGGAGGCGGCGGCCTACGACGCGGCGTTCGATCGGGCGGTCGCCGCGGTGCTCGGCAAGGGGGGGCGGCTCCTTGATGCCAGGCGTGCGGAGCTCGCTGCCGGCGCGGCGCTCTGGCAGAAGCTGCGTGACCAGCCGCCGGGCCGGCGGTGGATCATGGTCGGCAACTCGCCCAGGTACCGCACGGCCAGCGTGCTCGAGGCGCTGTTCCGAGACTATCGCGAGGGGCTCTGGCGCGACCCGGCGGAGGGTCTCGAGCTGGCCGAGCTCGCGATGACGATCGCCGAGGGTCTCGACGCCGGCAAGGTCCGAGCCTCGCGGCTGGCAGACCTGCAGGCGGAGGCCCTGGCGATCGCCGGCAACGCCCACCGTCTGGCCGCCTGTCCTTGGGAGGCAAGGAAGCTGCTGCGGCAGGCGGCGCAGCGGCTGCGTCTCGGCCGCGGGGATCTGCTGCTCGAGGGGCAGCTGCTGACCTACCAGGGGAGCTACTGGCAGAGCGTGGGGAGGTTCGAGCAGGCGGCGCGGCGGTTCGGCCGGGCGGAGCAAGGCTACCGGCAGATCGGCGAGCTGCACCTGGCGGCGCGCGCGCTCGTCGCGAGAGCCGAGGCGATCGGCTATCTCCATCCCGAGCGAGGCATTCGGCTGATCCGCAGGGCGATCCGCGAGATCGACGGCGCCCGGGATCCGCACCTCGAGCTGGCGGCCCACCACAGTCTCGCCTGGTACCTCAACGACGCCGGCCGGAGCTGGGAGGCGCAAGCCGAGGTCGGCAGGTGCGCGAGCCTCTACCAGCGGTTCAGCGGCGATGCGGTCGCAAGCTTCTCGCGCGCCTGGTTGCAGGGCAGGATCGACCGCTCTCTCGAGGAGCGCGACCAGGCGCGCCGCTCCTACGAGCGCGCCTGGGCGGGGTTCGCCGAGCTCGGCATGGGAATCCACCTGACCATGCTGTCGATCGACCGCGCGGAGCTGCGGGTCGCCGAGGGCGAGTTCGGGAGCGCCGCGTCGCTGCTGGCGAGGATGGTGGCGCTGGTGAGGAGCTGGGGCATCAACCGCGAAACGTTGTCGGTGCTCCGGCTGCTTCGCGAGGCGGTCGTTCGGAGGCAGTGCGAGCGGACGTCGTTTCGGCAGGCCGCGCTGGTGGTGCGGCGCTCGTGGGCCAAGGACGAAGCGGCGGGAGGCGCACGGTGAGCGGCGAGCCGTGGATCGAAGGCCGTGCTCCCAATGGCCATCGACGGGAATCCCCGGCGTTTGGAGCAAACGTGGCCGTTGGGAGCGAACGTGGGCTTTTCGAGCGAACGTGGGCGTTTGGAGCAACGTGGGCGTTTGCGGCGAACCGGGGGCTTTGCAGCGAACCGCGGTCTTTGGAGCCAACGCGGGGCTTCGCGGCGAACGGCTATCTTCGCCCGAACGCCGGTGATTCGCGGGAACCGCGGCGTTGGTAGCAAACGCGGGACTTTGCAGCAAAGGCGGACGTTTCGAGAAAGACCCGCATTGGGAGCGTAGAGCGATCGGGAGGCGGGGCGCCGGCCGGTCGACATGGGGGCCGAGCTCGTGGGATCGATCGGGCCGGCAGGAACCTCAACCACCAGGAGGTCTCGGATGGGAGGCGCCGTGAGCGTGCTGTTTCTGGCCGTGGCCCTGGTGATCGCGGTCAAGGGGCTGCCGCAGATCGCCATGGCGCTCGAGGGACGCCGCATCGAGGCGGCGGTGCGGCAGGGGGACGCGCCGCGGCTGCGGAGCGCGGTCGCCGGCGCGACGGGCCTGGCCGAGCTCGGACGGGTGCTGGCGCGGGTTCCGACGCGCGATCTGCTGGCGCTGGGTAACGGCATGGTCGAAGCGGCCGGGGAGGAACGCGGCGCGCAGATCCTGGCGGCGATCGTCGAGGTCGTGGAGCGCCGCGACCGGGTGCTCGACCGCTGGGCGCGGGTGCTCGAGCGCCGAGCGCCGGCGGCGGCGAGCGCGGCGAACGGCGAGGAATGATGCAGCGCCGAGCGGTCGGCTGGGCCGCGGGAGTGTCGGTCGTCGTGGCGGTGATCCTCCTGGGACGCTTCAATGTCAGCCCCAGCCTGCCCCGCGGGCTCTATCTCGAGCTGCCGCGGGGTTGGCTCGCGAGGACGCCGGCGCCGGGCGAGCTGGTGCTGGCCTGCGCGCCGCCCGCCGCGGGCGAGCTCGCACGGCGTCGCGGCTACCTGGGCGACGGACCTTGCGCCGCCGGCGCC
>Ga0307477_10000176_pt1 | contig 88892 bp, 77 predicted proteins | sample atmos_gasesECM2C_FD_203316 | JGI IMG/M metagenome (GOLD analysis project Ga0307477, IMG submission 203316) | Hardwood forest soil microbial communities from Morgan-Monroe State Forest, Indiana, United States - atmos_gasesECM2C_515 | ecosystem: Environmental > Terrestrial > Soil > Temperate...
CCAACCTCAAGGCCTGGCTCGACCGTGTGCTCGCGCGTCCCGCCGTGCAAAAGGGTCTGGGAATCCCAGAGCCCTTCCCGCATGAGAAGCAGTTCGCAGGCTTCATCAAGGCAACCGTGGGTTTGGGAGATCTGCACGCCTGAGCCTGTCAGTACCACGTCGAGCAAGAGTCCATTTTGAGCAAGATATTGCTAACGGCTGCGAGCAAGGCGGATAAGGCCCCTGAAAGTCGTCCGCGGGTTTTCACCAGAGATTATTCATGGTGGTGAGCGCCGAAGTAAGAATGTCGCCGAGATCCCCGCGGCTGCCGGGCCGCGAATTCTTGGTCGGTCGATTTTCGGTAGACGCCAACGCGCCGCGCGGCACCGGATAAGCGACTCAGATCGGACGAAGCGCGCCGGTCTCATCGTGTGGGTGAGGATTGATCCGCGCAGCCTGCTTGCCCATTGTGTCCTTCGCCATTTCGAAGTGGAAATGCGCTTGCAAGTTGATCCAGTAGGACCCCTCGGGGTACCGCCGCCTACGCCTTATCCCCCACCTGTAACTCCGCGACTTTGAAGGGCACTCCACACCCTCCTATCCCGCAGTACCCGCCGGGATTCTTCGCGAGGTACTGCTGGTGATAGTCCTCGGCGTAGTAGAACTGCGGGGCGTCGCGGATCTCGGTAGTGATCGTGCCCCGTCCCGCGGCGGTCAGGCTCGCCTGGTAGGTGCGCTTTGACTTCTCGGCGGCGTCACGCTGCGCCTGGTCCGCCGCAAAAATCACCGAACGGTATTGCGTGCCGATGTCGTTTCCCTGCCGCATTCCCTGGGTGGGTTCGTGCGACTCCCAGAACGTCTGCAGCAGCTTCTCGTAGCTGATCTTCGCGGGATCGTAGATGACACGCACCACCTCGGCGTGTCCGGTCTCGCCGCTGCAGACTTCCTGATAGGTGGGATTTGCGGTGAAGCCGCCCGCGTAACCGACGGCCGTCGAGTAAACACCCGGTAGTTGCCAGAAGAGTCGCTCCGCCCCCCAGAAGCAACCCATGCCAAATACGGCCTCGCGCAGGCCCGCCGGGAAAGGCGGGACGATGCGATGACCATTGACGAAGTGTGTCTCCGTGACCCTCATCGGCGTGCTGCGACCGGGTAGTGCATCGCTCTCGGCCGGGAGTGACTTCTTGCGGAACAGCGCCATGGCTGAGGCCTCCTCTGCGGGGTGGACTGCGAGTGTGGGGACGACCGCGCTGCGACTCAAGAGCCGGGGGCTTCAGAGCAGCGCCCTCACCCTTGACGCGGGTTGCAGAGGCGGTTGCGGCCGTCGCGGCGCGGACCGTAAGCTCCGGGGCATGGGGATCAGCCAACCGCAGAACATGCGCAGCCCGCCGATCGAGCGGCTGCGACCTTACGGGATCCGGGTGAGCCTTCCTCCGGGCGACCCGTTCCGCAAGCTCCTCGGCCCCGAATGGCAGCGACTCCACTGGTACGCCACGCCCGCGGAACGTGACGACGCCATGGCCGACATGAGCCGCCGGCATGAGTACTCGCGGGCCGGCGACAAGCCGGCACTCGTCTTCCAGAAGATCGAGAAGTTGGCCGAGAGCCGCGGGCTGTAACCTGGAGTCCGTGATCGGGAGATTCTCGATGACCGAACCCAAGAGCTACCCTTACGCCACGCACCTCAACATCAAGTTTGGGCCTTTGAGCGTCGTCGACGTGCCGGCGCTCGTCGCAGCGTGCCGCGATCGCTGGTACAACCAGACGCTCTGCAAGGTGAACGATTCGGTGATCCGACTCGGGGTGCTGCAGGGTGAATACCACTGGCACAAGCACGACCGTGACGACGAGTTCTTCTTCGTGCTCGAGGGTCACTTCATCATCGACCTCGAGCAGCGCTCGGTCGATCTGCAACGGTTCGAGGGGTTTGTCGTGCCGCACGGTGTGCTCCACCGCACGCGCGCCCCGGAGCGCGCCGTGGTACTGATGGCCGAGACCTCCGCCGTCATCCCGACGGGAGACGACTAGGAAGTTCGACCGAGGAAGAGATAGAACGCCTGGTGTCCGTGAGTGTCGAAGCCGGTGGCGAGGTACACCGGACCGAGCGACGTGCCCATGCCGAGAAACACGCTGCCATTTTTCTGGGTGTTGCCGAGGCTCGCCTCACTGCGTGACTGCCAGACGTTGCCTGCCTCGAGCGACATACCGAGATAAGTCGGTACGTCGAAGTAGCCTGGTCCACGCCGCCCGATCTGCCGGTAGTAGAGCAGCCGTGCAACCCGAAGTTGGGTCCGAGCCGAAGCCTTGAGCTGAGGGGAGGCCGCGCGCGGGCGCGGCTCAGGGAGGTGATCGTCTATGCGAAGGAGGGGACTGCGCTCAGTGCGCTAATCACCCGGGAGGAGCTATACCCCGGCACGCAATAGAGCCCGCGCTCAACGCCAGCATCCGGTCGTGTCGAGCGGCGTTCGTAGCCCTAGGCTGTTGATGGTAAACTTCAGGCAGGCCGCGGTATCGGTCAACTGGTTGTTCGCCGCGTTGGCGGTCGCAGTGTACTGGCAGAGGCCGGCGCCGGCGGCACAGGCCGTAGTTGCGATGCTCACGCTGTAATTCCCGTCGAGGGTATACAAGGTGCCGCCGGTCAGGGTCAGATTGAGACCCAGACCGCCGGCCGTCGGGGCGGCCGTCAGGTTGGCGGTGTAGGTACTATTCTGTAGAAAGTACTTCTCTTCCCCGCTCTGGATCTGCAGCAGCGCCGACCAGGCCGAGCTGCGGTTCGACTCGCGCACGAATGTTTTGTACGAGGCGACGGCGAGCGAACCCAATATGGCCACGAGCGCCACCGTGACCATGACCTCGATCAGAGTGAACCCGCGTGGCTTCCTCATTGCGCATCACTCTCCGTCCAGTAGGTCTTCTGCACCATGCTCAGTCCGCTGGTGATGACCATCTCGACGCCGGCCGTGAAATAGATGGGACGGCTGGTGCCGGCGGGCAGCATGGCGGCGCCCGTGGCTCCTCCAGTGGTAGTCGTCGCCGCCTGCGCCGGGGGCATCAGCGGCGTCGGGGTAGGCGCGATACCGGTCTGCGCCAGCGTCACGTGAAACGCGCCGTTGAGCACCGTACCGGCGCCACCATTCAGCACGCTGAGTGCATAGAACTGATTGGTGCCCACGGACGGCACGGTGCATTGTGACGCGCTGGCAGTCGACCCCGGCATATACGTCGAGAACAGTATCTGTTCGTCGAAGGTGAGCGCGCCGGAGAGGCTCTTCTCCCCGCTACCCGGGAAGTCGTACTGCCAGCCCGCCGCGGTGGCGGCAACGACCGGTTTAAGGCCGGAGGTGACGGAACTCGTGATGTCGACCAGCGCGGCTTGAGAGGAGTTCGGGCTGACGCTCGCATCGACGGCCACCGGCCGCGCGTTGTATTGCGACTGCGTCATCGGGGTCAGCGGAGAGAAATCCCTGATGACATACATACGATCCGAGCTCGTCTTGAGCAGTGGATGCTGTCGATTACCCGAACCTATCGAAATACTCATGTACAGCGGCATGCCGGGCTGCTCCATCAGCGCCACATCCGGCGTGTTGTAGAAGCGTCGCTCGACGGTGTTGCCCGAGGTCGGCCCCTTGCCAAACGAGCCGATGACCCCGCCGGCCGCACCGAAGGAGGTCGTCGAGCTCGAATTGGTGATGTCGAAGCGCCACACCTGACCACCGACGTCGGCGAAATAGAGGCGATCGGCGTAGCCATCGCCATTGACATCGAGGACCGAGATGGCGCTCGGGATCGACCACAGCATATTCGGGTACGTCGACTTCGTCGCTTGCCAGAGGAGTGCGCCGGAGACCGCATCGACCATGAAAATGGAGTTACCGACCGAGTCGCCCGCGGCGTTGAAGCCGCCATCCTCGGTCGGGTCGTAGCCGCCGCCGAAGAACAGCACGAGCTTCTGCTTGCTGACCTGCGCACTGGATCCGGTATTGACGCGCGCGATCACGGGGAGCGACCAGGTGCTGCCCACACCGGGCAGCTGCGAAGGTCCGAGGCTCCACATGAAGCTCGGAGACTGCGGGTTGGTCACATCGAGAGCGTAGTAGTTGCTGCCACCGCGTCCCTCGCCGAAGTAGATGATCACTCGATCGCCCTGCGCAGGCTCGATTACCCCGTCGCCGTTGGCGTCGTACTTCAGCACCTGCACCGAGCCGTCGAGCGTGTAGTGCTTGGGCGGGCCGGAAAAGGGGGCGTTTTGGTAGTAGTCGTAGAGCGTCGACAGCACGGCGGCCGGGATGAAGGCCCAGAGCTCGGCGCCCGTAGAGGCGTTGATACAATGCAGGAATCCATCGTTATCGGTCGTGTAGAGGTAGGCGTTGGCGAGGCTCGTGTCACTCGGGTTACCGGGATTTCCGTAGAACACGTAGCCCGGCGCACCGTGCAGCGTGTCGCCCATCTGCAGTCGCGATGCGGTCGTGGTGGTGGTGTTCAGTCCCAGATCGTTATAGATGTCCGCGCCACGCGCGTAGTTGATCACGGTCGTCGGCGTCGTGGTGGTATCCGTGATCGGAATGCCGAGCAGCAGCGCCGCCGTGGCGGGCGTCGAGAACGTCGTGCTGGTCGATGCCAGCTGATAGGCGCTCGTGCTCTGATACGGATTGCCCGTGGTCGTCGTGCCGAGGCTCACCGGGTTCGGAGGATTGGCACCGACGTAGGTGAAGACCTGGCGCTGTTGCCAGGAAGGCAGCAGGTCTGCCGCGCCGCCCTTGGGGACCTTGGAGCCATCGACCATACCGCCGCTGGTCGTCGCTTTGCCGTCGGCATCGGTCGACACTTGCGTCGAGAACGTGCTGATCGCAGTTGAGGAGATAAAGCCACTGCTCACAGCGGGCGTGCCGGTGGAATCGACGATCTGACCGGCAGTGGATCCGCTCGTGCTCAGGGTGTAATGCTTCAAATTTCCCGGCCAGTGATAGTCGGGGCTCGGCAGGAACATGGATTCGTAGATGTCGTTGAGCGTCTGGGTGCGATTGAACGCATTCACTGCGACGGTCGGCGCGGTGAAGCTCGAGGCGACCGTCAGGATCTTGACGCCGATCTGATTGAGCACCCCGGTCATCGTGGCCGCGTCCTGCACCAGGTACGCATTGCCGCCGCCCTTGACCGCCGCATTCTGCAGATAATTGAAGCCGGCCACGAGGCAGGCATCCGAGCCGAAGGCGAGGAAGTATGTCTCCACCGGAAACTTGGCGCGAGTGTACATGTAAGAGCTCAGCGCGCTCAGGCACAGGCCGCCGTTGACGGGGGTACCGTTGCCTGAGGAGCTGCAAGAGCTGCTCGGCAGCAAGGCCGCGTCCGTGCAGGCATTCGCCCCGAGGTTGAGTGGGGCGCCCTGGATCAGAGAGTCCACATAGCTCGGCGACTCATTCGGCATACCGTCAGTGATGAATATCACGAAGGTCTTCTGACAGGTCGCGGTCGCGGCCGTGATCGGCGTGTTGTATTGCACTCCCGCTGAGTTGACTGAAGACGGCAGGACGCTCGACGTCGCGCCGAAGTACTCACCCAAGCCCTCGGCGTACAACATGGCCTCGTAGAGGCTCCCCACCAACGGCGTATCTCCGCTCGGCTGTAAGCTGTTCACGGCGTTGATCAGCGTCGTGACATTGGCCGGATTGCTGAGGGGCATGAATGGCAGCAGGACGCAGCCGCCGTAGCCGCCGCCACCGCCGCCGCCGCCGCCACCACCACCGCCGCCGCCACCACCACCGCCGCCGCCGCCACCGCCGCCGCCGCCGCCGCCGTTGCCGCTCGGGGGATAGCAGGTGTTATTGCCGCCGGTGGCAGGACCGCCGCCGCCGGTGACAGAACCGCCGCCGCCGCTGCTACTGACCGGTTTGGACTCGTAGTTGTATGTCATCAGCGCCACGTTCCAGTTCGTGGGCAATGTCGGGATCAGCGCGCTCATGGCCGAATGAACGACGGTCATCTTCGAGGAGCTGGTGTTGGTGGGGTTGTTCGCGGCGAGATAATTCAGGTAATTGCCGGAATACACCGTGTAGGACTTGCCGTTGTTGCCGGACCACCAGACGAGATTCTGAAGCACAGTCGTGTTGATGGGTCCGTTGTACCACTCGAGCGCCGCCGTCGCCGGATAGCCCTTGCCCGTACCTGGGTTGGCCACCGGGGCTGATGGGTTGTAGTCGCCTTTGCAGGTGACGGGCTGGCCCGCATAAGTCGGGCCGGAGTGGAAGGTAGAGGTCCAACCTGATGTTTTGGTGCTGACGACGTAGGTGGATAGGAAGTCGCTATAGAAGCCGGTCGAAGCCATCGCGGCCAGACCCTGCGTACAAAGGAAGTTCGTGGTCTGGATCTGATTGCTCGGATTGTTGCAGATGTTCACCAGGGACTTAGTACTCCCACCCCCGCTGACGAAGTAGTAGGTGCCGGGTGTGCAGCCCGAATTCGCATAGGTCGTCGCCGAGTTATACGGCACGGGATTGCTGGTTGACGTGGCGTTGGTGAGCGTCTGGCCCATACTGCCCGAGTTATCGATGACGAAGATCACGTTCGGGCCGGTGCCGCTACCCCCGAGTGCGTAGTAGATCTCCGAGTCGTCGGCCCAACTCGCTGCCGACAATGCGCACGCGGCGATCGCCAGTAGGCTGACCACTATCTTCCGGGGGAGTATCGCTTGAGGTTTCATGGGTGTTTCCATATGGACGTCACATTCCGCCGACGCCTTGAACGTTGCTCGAATTCGGCGACAGCACCGTCACTCCCTGCGTATGCAGGCTGCTGGCGCCGCGTGCGGAGGCTCCGGTGCTGACGATTTGAAAGGGATAACCTACGAACGTTGTCCAACTGTTGCCGGGTGCGGGCTGGGGAAGCCCCTGCGCCTGCGTGGTGACGACCGCTGAGTAGGTGTCGGTGCCGAGGGTCCCCGCGGGCAATGCGACCGGCGCGAGGACGTTGGGATCGAAGTTGGCGGTGGCAACGGCCTGCGCGATACCGGCCTCGGCGGCGGTGAAAGCGCGCTCCTGCACTTGCGCGTTGCCGACCATGATGAAGTCGAACTTCGAGCTGCGGATGACCGACAACGCGAGCAGGACGATCACGATCATCAGAATGAGCGCGGTCGGGAGCGCCGCGCCGAGTTCACCCTTGTGCGCTAGTGCGCCCATGCTCAGGTACCCGCCGCATTGCGCAGCATGATCGTGCGCGACACGAGCAAGCGAAGGAAATGATCCTTGGGCGCGTACGCCTTGCCTGCGTTCGCACCCGTCAGGGTGGCTACGGTGCCATTGGCGATACTGCGATCGCCGTATTGATAGGTGTTGGTGTCGGTGAAACCGCCCGATGGCGTCAGCGAGCGCAACAGCAACCAGACTCGTACGGCGACCACCTGTACCGTCGCCGTGCTGGAGCCGTTGTAGAGCTGCAGAGCGGTCTGCGCGTCGACGTACTGCGAGGCGGTTCCGCTCGCTCCGGTCGGATCGATCCCGAACTGGATCTCCAGGTCCTCGACCCCCGGCAGAATCGGGGTATTCACCATCGTCGGCGCGGCACCGTTGGTGTTGGTGAGTGTCTGGCGGTACAGGGTCGGCACCCCTGCCGTGGTCGGTGAGTTCTGATCGACGTAGTAGGTATTGACGACCAGGTCGTAGATGCCGCCGTTGGTGACGGCGCCCGTCGGGCCGAGGATGTTCTCGATGATGCAGTTGGCGAGCGTATTCACCAGCACGGCCGCCGAGAACGTCGAGCAGACCCGCAGTGGTCCGGTGCCGGTCGTGACGCTCGCCGCCACCGACGCGTGCCGCACGGTGATGGTGGCTGCCGAGGGCATGGCCGCCGTCTGCGGTGCGCATCCGGCGCCGGCTCCCGCCAGATATCCCGCGGCGGTTCCCTCGAGCGGTGTCTGGACGTCGACCCCGAAATTGAGGCCGCACGCACCCACGGCGCTTGCTGGGGCGCCGAGAGTGGAGGCGGGCGTCCCTAGCAGCTGGCTCGAACCGCCGGAGACGGTCGACGCACTGCCGGTCAGTCCCCAGTAGCCGGCGAGGCGGATGTCAGGCTCGAGCACCGAGAACACATAACGGGCCGATTCCTGCAGCGTCGAGCCGGTCTGGTGCGCGAGATAGTTGTTAGTGGTCGAGGCAAAGAGAGTCAACGCTCCGGCGGTGAGCACCAGACTGATCGCCATCGCAATCATCAGCTCGACCAGACTGACGCCGCGCATCGCGCGTCGAGCGCTAATCGAGCAGCAGGGCAGGAGGAGGGCGCGGGAACTCATGCTTGCACCGACAACGTGTAGCTCATCGCCTGATTCGTCGCTCCCTCGACCCAGTTGATTGTGATGAGGTAGGTGTTGGGCCCGGTACCCGGATTCGGGGTGTAGACGACCGACCAGCTCGCCCCGGCAGCCCAACACGAGGCCGCGACGACGCCACCGGGTCCGACACAGCGCACCTCCTGGTCCCAGAGATACAGGTCCTCGGCCGCCATCTGGGCGGGCGTACAAACCACGGCGGTGCTCAACGCACCACCGTCGCAGACCGTGCCGGGAGCACCGCCGCCCGGACTGTTGGCCTGGTAGGCCACGGTCGCGGTGCGGTTGGCACGAATTCGATCGGCGATGTCGGCGGCCAGATTCACGGCTTGAGTGCCAGAGCTGGAGCTGGAACTGCTCTGCAGCCCGACGATGAAGAGCTTAGCGACGCCAAGCAGGCCAACCGCGAGCACGACGAGCGCGATCAGCACCTCGATCAGTGTGAAGCCGCTCGCGGTATGTCGGCAGCGGGCGCTCATGGACAGGTCTGCCCGGTGAGAGCGAGGGCCGCCGACACACCCGCGAAAGTCGACACGGTGGTGCCGTGCCCGGTGGCCGAGAGCTGTACAGCGCGTCCTGTGGTTGGCGTCTGGTTGAGCAGGCCGCGCGAGTCACAGAACACCACGTTCGCAAGGTGCGCGCCGACCGCCGGGAATCCGGTGGACAGGAATGTCACCGACTTGGTGCTGTCGGCGCGCAGGAGCACACCGTTGGCGAGATTCGGATGAAGCTCAAGGATGGCAGCGGCATTGGCCGGCTGGCCGGTATTTGGTGTGGGCGCGAGGAACACCATCCAGGCATTAGCCGCCCCGCCGGTACAGTTCGGCAGAGCGACGCTGGAATCGGGCACCGCGCACAGCACGACCTGCGCCCCGCGCTTCACCGCCTCAGAGCGGGCAGTCAGCAACGAGCCGAGGAAATCATCCGCTTGGGTGCTGACTTGATAGTTCTGGAGCAGCGTACGGAAGCTCGGAACGGCCAGCGCCAGCAGGATCGCACCCACGGTCAGTGTAACCATGAGCTCGACGAGTGTGAAACCGGGCGTCCCGCGGCAGCCGGCGCGCGGCTGAGCGAAACGCCCACGCGCCACCACCATCAGCTCGGGAATGTTGAAACTCGCTTGCCACTTCATACGGGAGAGAATCTAGTGCAGAAAGGCCGCACGGAAACGGACATGCGTCATGTGAGGCCGGTGGCCCGATGGACGGTTGCGGACGGGCTACAAGCGGTCGGCTAGGGTTCACATAAGACCGCGCGACGACAGCCGCAAAGCCCCGAGAAGGAGAAGATCGCGATCTTATGTTAGGTTCCGCTCCTCCTTGTGGCACACGCGCCGCGGAGCCGCGGTGGTGCTGGTGGCCGAGACGTCGGCCATCATTCCGACAGGCGATGCCTAGAAAGTGCGTCCGAGGAACAGATAGAACGCCTGGTGCCCGTGGGTGTCGAAGCCGGTGGCGAGGTACACCGGACCGAGGAACGTGTCCATGCCGAGAAACACGCTGCCATTTTTCTGGGTGTTGCCGAGGCTCGCCTCACTGCGTGACTGCCAGACGTTGCCTGCCTCGAGCGACATACCGAGATAAGTCGGTACGTCGAAGTAGCCTGGTCCGCCCCGCCCGATCTGCCGGTAGTAGAGCAGCCGTGCAATCCCGAAGTTGGGTCCGAGCAGAGAGTACGGGCGCAGGGCCGAGAGATTGAGGAAGCCGCCGAGCGGGAACAGCAGATTGATGTTGGTGATCTGCCCCTGCAGCGTCACGCCGCCATTGGCCGAGAACGACAGCGTGTCGCGACCGAAGGAGTATGCGCCGAGATAGCTCGCGGTCACCTGGTCGGCATTCTGTCCGAGGCCGGTCGGGTTGCGGTCGGCGCTGTACTGAATCGTCGCCTGCTGTCCGCGATGCGGGAAGTTGATGTCATCGAGCCGGTCGTAGGTCAGTCGGACGAAATAGTCGCGCGTATCGAAGGGCGTGAAGCTCTGCACCGGCAGATTAGCATCGGTCGCATCACCGATCGCCAGCACGTAGTGGCCTTGCTCGCGCAGTGCACCGACGCGCACCTCGCCCCAGTTGCCGAACTGGCGGCCGAAGTCGACACCGTATTCGAAGGTGTGGACGCGGTACTCGGCGAGCACGCTCTGTCCCTGCAGCGCGTAGAGATTGCGCGCGATGTCGGAGAGATGCGGCATCACGAACCAGCCGGCGTACGGCTGTAATGGCAGGAAGAACTCGGTCGATATGCCGGTGGTGCTGCCGGCCTGAAGATCGGTGACCCACTCGCCGGCGTTGCGGGTGATGTCCGCCATGACGAAGCGCACGGCCGCGTCGTAGGTGGCGTGGCCCTCGAAGTCGTCCTGCAGGCTCAGGCCAAAGCGCAGGTAGTTCGTGCCGAGGGAGCTCGGACGCGCGTCGATGGCGAGCCCGTAGCGGCTCGGCTCGCCCACCAGGCGGTAGTCGAGCGTGTCGAGGCCGCCACGACCGTACAGCTCGCTCACGCGCCGTGCCGCCACGTTCGCATCCAGCGGCTTGCCGACCAGATCGCCGAACAGCTTCTCGGCCGCCGGGCCATAGCGCTCGGCGCCTGCGTCAACCTGCACGAAGTCGATGACCGGCAGCGGGCTGCGCAGCGCCGCGCGGTGCGCGAGGTACTGCTGCATCTCGGGCGCGCTCAGGGCGAGCGCGGCGAGTTGCGCGCGCTGGCCACGCGCTGCCACCTCGCCCACCCCGATGACTCGCGCGACGCGGCCAAAATCGTAGGACGAGGCATCGCCGAGAGCGGGCTGAATGAGGATGTCACGCGGCGAGAGGCCGGCGAGCTGCTTCTCGCTGTTCTGGTGGACGAGGATGGCGACCATCTGGTTAGAGATCACCGGGAAACTGGTCAGCTGCTTGCGCGTCAGCAAGGGTGAGTCGACGTCTACGACGATGACAAGATCCACCCCCATGGCGCGCGCGATGTCGACCGGAACGTTGTCGACGATGCCGCCATCGACCAGCAGCCGTCCCTCGCTCTCGACCGGCGCGAAGATGCCCGGTGCCGAGAGGCTCGCGCGCATGGCGGTGGTGAGATCGCCCGAGGCCAGCACTACACGCTCACCGTTCTCGAGATCGGCGGCGACGGCGCGAAAGGGCGTCGGCAGCTCGTCGAAGTTGCTGATCCGCGCCACCGGCAGCGTGAGGCGCCGCAAGGTCTCTGTCAGCTTCTGGCCCTGAATCAGCCCCTTCGGCAACGCGATGTGACCGTCACGGACGCCGAGCCGGTACCTCACCAGAAAGGTCTCATCCTCCTCCTTGCGGCGCAGGTCGAGTTCCTCGCGCGGCGGGTAATCGCGAAAGGCGTCCTGCCAGTTGATCGAGGTCATGATTTTCTCGATCTCGCGCGCCGAGAGACCGCTCGCATACAGGCCCCCGACCACTGCGCCCATGCTGGTACCGGCGATCGCATCGAGCGGCACATTGAGCTCCTCGAGCACCTTGAGAACCCCGATGTGCGCCGCGCCGCGCGCGCCGCCACCTGAAAGCACCAAACCGATGCGCGGCCGTCTCACGGCTTCGGTCGTGGCATCGGGAGCCGCGATGGTGGGTGCAGCTTCGGTGGCGGGTGCAGCTTCGGTGGTGGGTGGGGCGCCGGTGAGTGACGCTGCGCTCGCGGGCGAGCCGCCCAGCTGCGCATGCGTGACGCCCGGGGCCGTGAGCCACTGGGCTGAGAGAACGAGACTCAGCACCCAGCGACGGGGTGCGCCGGCCCAAGTTGCGTGCACGGGAGCGAAGAATACCAGCCTGCGGTGGCGGGCGCGCTCGCAGCTCGCGCAGCAACGCACGCCATCGCGGATAATGCGCGGCATGATGCGATCCTGCGCCTTGGCAGGCGCCGCCGGTGTGCCACTCGGCACACTCCCGGCGCGCGCGCGTGCGCTCGCTGTGACGCTTGCGGCGCTGTGTGCCGCTCCCGTGGCTGCCGTCGCGCAGGCGCCGGCGGCCAGCGACTGGGGCTACTACGGAGGCGATGCGTTCGCGCAGCACTTCTCGAGCCTCGATCAGGTCAACCGCGGCAACGTCGCGCAGCTCTCGGTCGCCTGGATCTACCGCACTGGCGAGCTGGGCGCCGGGTTGGTGAGCGCCAGCCGGCTCACCTTCGAGGCAACGCCGGTGCAGGCGTTCGGCCTCTTGTATGTCGAGACGGCCACCAATGTCGTGATCGCGCTCGATCCGGTCTCGGGGCGTCCCCGCTGGCGCTTCGACCCGCACGTCGATCGCACGCGGCATTACGCGGTCTTGAGCTCGCGCGGTGTCAGTCTCTGGGAGAGCTCCGACCCGCGCGTCACCGGCAGCTGCCGGCGACGCGTGTTTACCGGGACTCTCGACGCACGGCTGCTCGCGCTCGACGCCGAGACCGGCCGGCTGTGTGCGGGTTTCGGCGACGGCGGCCAGGTCGACTTGACGCGCGGCGTGCGCATCCGCGATCGCGACGCTTATCTGGTCACCTCTCCGCCGGCCGTGTTCGGCAATGTTGTCATCGTCGGCTCATCGATCGGCGAGAACCGCGCGACCGATGTCGAGCGCGGCATCATTCGCGGTTACGACGCCGCAAGCGGCACGCAGCTGTGGTCCTTCGACCCGCTGCCGGACTCGCCGGCACACCCGGCCGCGGCCGAATGGAATCTCACCCAGGCGCTCGGCACGGGTGCCGGCAATGCCTGGGGCGTGATGTCGGTCGATGAAGAGCACGGACTGGTGCTCGTGCCGACCGGCTCCGCCAGCCCGGATTTCTTCGGCGGGCTGCGCCTCGGCACTGACCGCTTCGCTGACTCCCTGCTGGCGCTCGATGCCCGCACGGGTCGGTTGGTTTGGCAGCAGCAGCTCATCCATCATGACTTGTGGGACTACGACCTCGCGGCACAACCCGTTCTCGGCGACGTCGATGTGCAGGGCATGCCGGTTGCGGCCGTCATCCAGGCGACCAAGACCGGGATGTTGTACGTCTTCGAGCGCACGCGCGGGCAGCCGCTGTTCCCGATCAGCGAGCGGCCGGTACCGGCGAGCCGCGTGCCCGGCGAAGAGGCCTGGCCCACGCAGCCGTTCTCCTCGCTCCCGGCGCTGGTGCGGCCGGGGCCGGTGCAGCGCGCCGACGCCTGGGGGCTCACCTTCTGGGACCGCCGCAAGTGCCGCGACCTGATCGCATCGCTGCGTAACGACGGAATTTTCACGCCGCCCGACACGCGCGGCACGCTGCTCTCGCCTGGTTACCTCGGCGGCGTGAACTGGGGGGGAGCGGCCTTCGATGAAGATCGCGGGCGGGTCATCGTCGCAGTCAATCTGCTGCCGATGGTGGTCACGCTCCTGACGCCCGCGCAGCTCGAGGAGCAGACGCACTCCGGGCGTTACCCGCACTCGGAGTTCGCCCGTCAGGCGGGCACGCCGTACGCGATGCGCCGCGAGCCGCTGCTCTCGCCCTGGGGGCTGCCGTGCACCGCGCCCCCCTGGGGCACGCTGGTGAGCGTCGACCTGCGCCGCCAGCGCATCGCCTGGCAGTCGCCGCTCGGCTCAACCGAGGGGTTCACGCCCTGGTTCATGCCGGTGCGTGACTTCGGCATGCCCAACATGGGAGGGCCGATCGCGACTGCCGGCGACCTGGTGTTCGTCGCGGCGGCCCTCGACGGCTATCTGCGTGCCTTCGACATCGAGACCGGGCGGGAGCTGTGGAAGCACCACCTGCCCGCAGGCGGTCAGTCCACTCCGATGACGTATCGCGCCGGCGCTGACCAGCGGCAGTACCTCGTGATCAGCGCCGGCGGTCACGGCCCGCTCGGCACACCCCGCGGCGACTACGTCATCGCATTCGCGCTGCCGCACCCACCTGCCCCGACGCAGCCCTAGGAGCGCGCCGAAGGAAGACCATGCTGCTGCTCATCGTCTCGATTGCGATCCAGGTGCTGCTCATCATCCACGTCATCAGGACCGGGCGGAACCAGCTGTGGATCTGGGTGCTCATCTTTCTGCCGCTCGCCGGGGCGATCGCCTACCTGGCGGTCGAGATGCTGCCGGAGCTGTTTCGCAGCCGCGCCGCGCGGCGCACGGCGCGCGGCTTCAGGAAGGCTCTCGATCCGGAGGCGGACCTGCGACGCTACGAGAGCGAGGCGCGCGTCGCGGGCAATGTGGCGAGCCGCCAGCGCTACGCCGAGGAGCTGGTGCGGCACCAGCGCTACGACGAAGCGATCGCCCAGTATCGCGAGAGTCTCAGCGGCCTGTACGAGCACGATCCCAACCTGATGTTCGGACTCGCTCAGGCGCAGTTCGGCAAGGGCGATGCAAGCGCGGCGCGTGCCACGCTCGATGAGCTCATTCGCCTCAACCCCGAGTTTCGCTCACCGGCCGGACATCTGCTGTACGCGCGCGCACTCGAGGCCGAGGGCAACGTCAACAAGGCGCTCGAGGAATACAAGGTGCTCGCGCCCTCCTATCCGGGCGCGGAAGCGGCGGTGCGCTACGCGCAGTTGCTGCGGACGCAGGGCCGGGACGAGGAGGCGCGTCAGGTGGCGCGCGAGCTCCTCGAGCAGGCACGCATCGCGCCTGGACACTACCGCCGTGCGCAGCGTCCGTGGCTCGAGGCGGCACAGCGGCTGTTGTAGCGCTCGAGCGCGCGCGCCGCGCTCCGACCCAGGGACGCGGTCAACGCCCCGCGATCAACGCGCCCGCGATCAACGCGCCCGCGATCGACGCGCCCCGCGATCAACGTGCTGACCGTGCCGGGATGCGCGCACCGCGCGGAACCTGCTGCGTGATGCAGTGGATGTTGCCGCCACCGAGCAGGATCTCCCGCGCCGGGACACCGACGATGCGGCGCGTGGGGAACAGCCGCCGCAGGCAGCGCGCCGCCGCTCGATCGGTACGCGCATCGAGCAACGGCATGACCACGCCGCCGTTGGCGACGTAGAAGTTGACGTAACTCGCCGCCAGGCGCTCACCAGCGCGACGCGGCTTGGTGCCCTCGCGCGGCACGATGCCGGCCGCTTCGCGCGTCTGCAGGATGAGCGGCCCGGGCATCGGCAGCCTGGTGACCGTGAGGCGCCGGCCGCGCGCGTCGCGCGCGTCGTTGAGGCGCTGCCAGGCGTCGCGCGAGATCGCATACTGCGGATCGCGCCGGCGATCGGTCCATGTCAGACATACCTCCCCCGGGCCCACGAAACACGCGAGATTGTCGACGTGCCCGTCGGTCTCGTCGTTGAACACCCCTTTGCCGAGCCAGATGAGCTGACTCACACCGAGGTAGGCGCGCAGCTGCCGCTCGATGTCGGACTTGGTGCTGCCGGGATTGCGGTTGGGATTCAGCAGGCATTGCTCGGTGACGAGCAGCGTACCCTCACCGTCGCTATGGATCGCGCCGCCTTCATTCACCAGCGGCGCGCGGTAGCGGTCGAAGCCCTCGATCTCGAGCACCTTGCGCGCCACGAGCTCATCCTGGTCCCAGGGGAAATACAGTCCGCCGTCGAGACCTCCCCAGGCATTGAAGCGCCAGTCGACGCCGCGCACCGTGCCGCGGTCGTTCACCACGCAGGTAGGCCCGACGTCGCGCATCCAGCTGTCGTCGTGCGCCATCTCCACCACCCGCACGCGCTGCTCGAGCAGCGCGCGCGCGGTGCTGTAGTGCGCGGTCGACACCCCGACCGTCACCGGCTCGAATTGGGCGATCGCAGCGGCTACCTGCGCAAAGGCGAGCTGCGCCGGGCGCGCCGCCTCGCGCCAGTTGTCGGGCCGCTCGGGCCAGAGCATCCAGCAGCCGCGATGCGGCTCGAACTCCCCCGGCATGCGAAAGCCCCCCGCGCCGGGTGTGCTCGCGAGAGTGCGCGTCATCGGCGCAGGCGACTGTGGCGGAATCCGTAGAAGGCGTAAATCGACATGCCGAGGAGGGTCCAGATCAGGAGGCGCTTCCAGGTGGGAGTCGAGAGCGTCAGTGTCATGCCGAGGCAGGTGAGCGCGCCGAGCGTGCAGGTGAAGGGTGCCCACGGCACTCGAAAGGGCCGGTAGGCATCCGGTCGGGTCCTGCGCAGGATGAGAACGCCGATACAGACCACTGCGAAGGCCAGCAGGATGCCGATCGAGATCAGATCCGCCAGCAGATCGAGCGGGAAGACGGCAGCGATCAGCGCCGCAAATACACCCGTCACCACCGTGGCGACGTGCGGCGTCCTGAAGCGCGCATGACAGCGGCTCATGAAAGGTGGAATCAGGCCGTCGTCCGCCATCGACAGGAGTATGCGCGGCTGGCCGAGAAGTGATGTCAGAATGACCGAGGTCATCCCCGCAATCACTCCCACCTTGACGAACCACGACAGCCAGCCGAGCTGCGGGTGGGCGTCGAGCGCGACCGCCACCGGCGCATCCGAGTCGAGCTTCGGATAGGGCACCATGCCTGTCATCACGGCCGACATGGCGACGTACAGCACCGCAGAAATCAGCAGCGCGCCGATGATCCCGATCGGCAGGTCGCGCTGCGGATTGCGCGCTTCGAGCGCGGTCGTCGAGGCCGTATCGAAGCCCACGTAGGAGAAGAAGATGATGCCCGCGCCCTGCAGCACGCCGCTCCAGCCGAAATGGCCCCGGATCCCGGTGTTAGGTGGAACGTACGGCTTCCAGTTGCCCGGATCGACATACTTGAGCCCCGCAATCACGATGATCACGATGATGCCGACCTTGAGGGCCACCATGAACGAGTTGGCGCTGGCGGAGCCACGCACCCCCACGTACAGCAACGCGGTCATCGCGGCGACGATCAGCACCGCCGGTACGTTGATGAGGGCGCCGGTGGGCTTGATGTGATCGTGCGCGTCGAGGCCGAGTGGCGCGTTGACCAGGGAGGCGGGCAGGTGGATGTGGGCGTCGGCGAGCAAGCTGACGACGTAAGCGGACCAGCTCACCGCGACGGCGGATGCCGAGATCGCGTACTCGAGCAAGAGATTCCAGCCGATGAACCAGGCGAGCGCCTCACCGAGGGTCGCGTAGGTGTAGCTGTAGGCGCTGCCCGGCACCGGCAGGAATGCCGCGAACTCCGAATAGCAGAGCGCCGCCAGCCCGCCGCCGAACGCAGCGATCAGCAACGACAGCGTGATTGCCGGTCCCGAGTGGTTGGCCGCGACCGTGCCGGTGAGCACGAAGATGCCCGAGCCGATGGTGGCGCCGAGGCCGATGGCGATCAGCGCGCGGGCGCCCAGTACCTGTTTCAGGCGGGACTTGCCGGCCGGTGCCGGCTCGATCGGGCGCACGGCCAGGAGCTGGCGCAAGAGCGAGCGCCGAGCTGCCGGCGCCGTGGCACTCTTATTTATATCGGTAGCCTCCGACATACGCCTTATCCTGCCCGCCCCCGGCGTAAGCCGTGCGGGCAGTCTCTCACAAGCGCCCGCGCTGCGGTACGCGCGCGGCCCGCGCCGCAGGCTGTGCTAGCATTTTCACGCCCCGCCGCGCGCGCTGCGGCCGCGGCACTGAGGAGAACCCCCGATGTCCACGCCTGCCACCCCGAAGGTCACGCCGCCCGCCGGAGGCGCGAAGATCACGGTCGAGCGCGGCAAGCTCGCCGTGCCGCCGAATCCCATTCTTCCCTTCATCGAAGGCGACGGCACCGGGCCAGACATCTGGCGCGCCAGCGTGCGCGTCATGGACGCCGCGGTGGCGAAAGCCTATGGCGGCAAGCGTCGCGTCTACTGGATGGAGGTGTTCGCGGGGGAGAAGTCGAATCGGCTGTTCCAGACCTGGCTGCCGGAGGAGACGGTGGCCGCGTGCCGCGAGTATCTGGTGTCGATCAAGGGCCCGCTCACCACCCCGGTCGGCGGCGGCATCCGCTCGCTCAACGTGGCACTGCGGCAGATGCTCGACCTGTATGTGTGCCTGCGCCCGGTGCGTTGGTTCAAGGGCGTGCCCTCGCCGGTGAAGCATCCCGAGAAGGTCGACATGGTGATCTTCCGCGAGAACACCGAGGACATCTACGCCGGCATCGAGTTCGAGGCCGGCAGCCCCGACGGCCAGCGCTTCCTCGAGCTGTTCCGCCAGGCCTTTCCCAAGGCGTACGCCAAGATCCGCTTTCCGGAAAACTCCGGCATCGGCATCAAGCCGGTCTCGAAGGAGGGCTCGGAGCGGTTGATCCGCGCGGCGCTGCAGTACGCCGTCGCCCACGCGCGCCGCAGCGTCACCCTGGTCCACAAGGGCAACATCCAGAAGTTCACCGAGGGCGCGTTCCGCAACTGGGGCTATCAGCTGGCGGAGCGTGAGTTCAGCACCACGACCTACACCTGGGACCAGTGGGAGCGCACGCGTGCCGCCAGGGGCGAGAAGGAGGCCAACACCGAGATGGCCGCCGCCCGACAGGCGGGGCGCGTCCTCGTCAAGGACGCGATCGCCGACATCACGCTTCAGCAAGTGTTGACGCGCCCCGAGGAATTCGACGTGATCGCCACCACCAACCTGAACGGCGACTACCTCTCGGACGCGCTGGCCGCGCAGGTCGGCGGCATCGGCATCGCTCCCGGCGGCAACATCAATTACCTCACCGGGCACGCGGTGTTCGAGGCCACCCACGGCACCGCGCCGAAGTACGCCAACCTCGACAAGGTCAATCCCGGCTCGGTGATCCTCTCCGGCGAGATGATGTTCCGCTACATGGGCTGGGTCGAGGCCGCCGACGCGATCATTGCCGCGATGGACCGGACCATCGCCCAGAAGATCGTGACGTACGACTTCGCGCGCCTGATGGAGGGCGCGCGCGAGGTCTCGACCAGCGCCTTCGCCGATGCGCTGATCGCGAACCTATAGCGCAGCTCGACGGCGCGGCCGCAGCGCGCAGTACGCTCATGAGCGCCCGCGTGACCGGCAATCTCCTCGAGTGGGCACGCGAGGTGCAGGCGATTGCGCAGAACGGGCTCGCCTTCAGCCGCGATACGTTCGATCGCGAGCGCTATACGAGGCTCAGTGAGCTGGTGGCGACGCTGCTGGCGGCGGAACTCAGGATCCCCGTCGGCGAGGCGCGCGACCTCTGGGAGGGCGAGCGCGGCTACGCTACTCCGAAGGTCGACGTGCGTGGCGGCCTGTTCGATGGCGAGCGGGTCCTCCTGGTGCGCGAGCGCTCGGACGGCCGCTGGACGCTGCCCGGCGGCTGGGTGGACGTCAATGTTGCGCCCTCGGAGGCTGTGGCGCGTGAGATCCGCGAGGAGTCGGGCTATGAGGCGCGCGCGGTGAAGCTCGCGGCATTGGTGGACAAGAACCGGCATCCGCATCCACCGGGGCTGTATCACATCTACAAGCTCTTCTTCCTCTGTGAGCTGACCGGCGGAAGCCCGACACCCGGTCACGAGACCGACGCAGTCGATTTCTTCCCGGTCGGCCGGCTGCCAGAGCTGTCCACCGGGCGCGTCCTGAGCTCGCAGATCGAGCGGCTGTACGAGCACCGGCTGAACCCCGGCTTGCCGACCGACTTCGACTAAGAGAGGCGGCGGCGGCATGTCAGCCTCCCCTGCTCCCGCCGCCCCCCCTGCGCCGCGCGAGTGCGCGCGGCGGATCGTCGATGCCTTCGCGGACTACAACGCCCAGTTCCGGGCCATCACGCGCCGCGCGCCGCTGCGTTTCGACACGCGCGACTTCAAGGGCAGCCAGCGCGATGCGGTCGAGCGCATCGAGCTCTACGACCGCTGCGTGAACCAGACGATCGCCGCGCTGCGCCTCGCGCTCGGCGCCGCGGCCACCGACCGTGCCCTGTGGCGACAGATGCGCCAGGAATTCGCGGCGCAGATCACCACGCTACCCGATCCCGAGTTCACCAAGACCTTCTTCAGCTCGATCAGCCGCCGGCTGTTCGGCACCGTCGGGGTGGCACCGGACATCGAGTTCGTCGCCACCGATCTCGACCCGCTCGCCGATCTGCAGGCGGCGGTGGGCTACATCACCTACCTCAACCACGGCTCGCTGTCGCTGCTGTTCGAGGACCTGCTCGGTGACGTGCGCTTCGGCTCGCCGTGGCGCGATCTCGACAAGAGCATCGCGCACGTGGCGGGCGAGGTGCACGCCCGCCTCAACGCCGACGGCGAGCGCCGTAAAGTGCAGCGGGTCGAGGTGATCCGACCCATCTTCTACCAGATCTCGCGTGCCTACGTCGTCGGACGGCTGGTCGGGCCGCAGCTCATGCTGCCGCTGGTGATCGCGCTCAAGAACACCGACGGCGGGGTGCTGGTGGACGCGGTGATGCTGAGCGAAGACGACGTCAGCATCGTCTTCGGCTTCACGCGCTCTTATTTTCACGTCGACCTCGAGCGCGTCGCCGAAGCGGTGGTGTTTCTCAAGTCGATCATGCCGCGCAAGCCGGTGAGCGAGCTGTTCACCGTGCTCGGGCGTGCGCGCCAAGGCAAGACCGAACGCTACCGCGAGCTGGTGCGTCATCTCGAGCAGACGCACGACCAGTTTGTGCACGCCGCCGGCGAGCGCGGGCTGGTGATGGTGTGCTTTACGCTGCCGAGCTTCGACGTGGTCTTCAAGGTGATCCGCGATCGCTTCGCGCCGCCGAAGACGGTGCTGCGCGAGGAGGTGATGGCCAAGTACCAGATGGTGTTCATCCACGATCGCGCCGGGCGGCTGGTGGATGCGCAGGAATTCCGCCGGCTGCGCTTCCCGCGCGCGCGCTTCGCGCCCGAGCTGCTCGATGAGCTGCAGCGCGAGACGGCCGGCACCGTTCACGAGGACGGCGCTGCCCTGGTATTCGACCACGTCTACATCGAGCGGCGGATGACGCCGCTCAACCTCTACCTGCGCAGCGCAGCGGCCGCGGATGCCGAGCGCGTCGTGCTCGATTACGGGCAGTGCCTGCGCGATCTCGCCTATAGCGACATCTTTCCGGGCGACCTGCTGCTGAAGAACTTCGGCGTCACCCGTCACGGCCGCGTGATCTTCTACGACTACGACGAGCTCTGCCGGGTCACCGACTGCAACTTCCGCGACCTGCCCCCGGCTGCCGACTTCGAGGACGAAATGCGTGGCGAGGCCTGGTACTACGTCGGCGAGAACGACGTGTTCCCCGAGACCTTCATCAGCTTTCTGGCATTCAGCGACGAGCAACGCGCGGCGCTGCTGCGCCTGCACGCCGAGATCCTGACCGCGGCCTTCTGGCGCGGCGTGCAGCAGCGCCTCACCGAGGGTGAGGTGGTCGAGGTACTGCCATACCACCCGCATCGGGTACGCGTGGCCGGGAGCCTGTGACGAGCGGCCGCGACTCGGCCCTGCGCGGCGCACGCGCCTCGTCCTGCGCCAGCAGCTCGGTCAGGGTGCGGTCGGCGAACTCCCAGTTCACCAGCTCCTCGAGGAAGCTGGCGACGTAGGCGCTGCGCCGATTCTGGTGATCGAGGTAGTACGCGTGCTCCCATAGATCGAGCGCCAGCAGTGCGACGTCGCCGCGCACCAGCGGCGTGCCGGCGTTACTCGTCGTCGCGATTTCGAGCGCACCGGCACGCCATACCAGCCACAGCCAGCCGCTGCCGAAATGGGCGGCGGCTGCCTCCTTGAAGTCGCGCGCGAAACGCTCGTAGGAGCCAAAGCGGGCGCGCAGTTGCTCGCCGAGGAGCCCCTGAGCGGCTCCCCCGCCACGCGGTCCCATCGAGCGCCAGTACAGACCGTGGTTCCAGACTTCCGCCGCGTAGCGGTACAGCACGTGCTGTGCCGGGTTGCGCTCGGTGATCCGAATCAGCTCCTCGAGCGGCAGCTCCTCGAGCTCGCTGCCACGCAGCAGCTCGCACATGCGATCGAAGCACACCCGCTGGTGGCGTAGAAAATGAAACACCAGCGTGTCGCGCGACATCGCCGGCTCGAGGTCGGAGAAGTTGTAGGGGATGCTGGGCGGCTCGATGTTCATGCGGCGTCCTTCCAGCGAATGAATTACGAATCCGGTAAGGTTTTCGGACCTCCGCGGGGCGCACAGGTTCCATGAGGCGGTTTCACTTACAGTGCAATCGCCGTGCGCCGCGTGCAAGACGACTTTGGCATAAAGAACGGCGCATGGGGAATGAGTCGTTCACGCGAAAGTCACCGATTTATGACCGCGCGCGGACACGCGCGCAGCCGTGAGCTCAGACTTGTCTGATTGTGCGGTGACGACCGCCGCCGCGAGGGCCGCGGTCAGCGGCGCGCGTCAGCGCCGTTCGTCCGAAACCGCTCAGCCGGCTGCGGCGAGGGCGCGGGTGAGGTCGGCGATCAGGTCGTCGGTGTCCTCGAGCCCGATCGAAAGCCGGACCGTGCCGTCGGTGATCGCCGAGATGCGCTGCTGCTCCGCGTTCAGCTCGCGGCCCCCGAGCATGTGCGCCGTCACTGCCAGCGACTCGGTGGAGCCGAGACTGGCGGTGAGCGCAAACAGCTCGACGGCGTTGGCGAAACGCCGGGCCGCATCGGTCCCGCCGCGCAGGTCGAAGGTAACGATGGTGCCGAAGTCCTGCATCTGCCGGGCGGCGAGCGCGTGCTGCGGATGGGTCGGCAGCCCCGGGTAGTGCACGCGGGTCACTGCCGGATGGGCGGCCAGCATGGCCGCGATACGCGCCGCACTCGCGGACTGTGCCGCGTAGCGCACAAAGTAGGTCTTCATGCCGCGCACAATCAGGAACGCGGCGTGTGGATCGAGCGTCCCGCCGAGCGCGGAGAAGTCGGTACGCAGGGCGCGTATCAGCTCGGTGCGGGCGATGACCGCCCCGCCCATGACGTCGCCGGTCCCCGAGGCGTACTTGGTGAGGCTGTGGACAAACACGTCCACCTCGAAGCCACCGTGCTGGTGAAAACCCGCGAAGGTGTTGTCCATCACGCTCAGGGCGCCGGCAGCGCGCGCCAGGCGCGTGAGGGCTGCGATGTCCGCGATCTTGGTGACGGGATTGGTCGGGCTCTCGAAGTAGACGAGCCGGGTGGGCTGCGTGGCGAGCGCGCGTTCGACGCCCGCGAGATCCTCGATCGACAGCAGAGTGTGGGTCACGCCGAAGCGGCCGAGGAGCCGGCGGATGAGATAACGCGTGGGGTTGTAGGTCTCGACGAAGCAGACCACATGATCGCTCTGCTTGGTGAGCGCGAGCAGCGTCTGGGCGATCGCTCCGACGCCGGAGGCCGTGACCAGGCAGTCGTCGCGTCCCTGCAGCTCCGCGAGCAGCTGCTCGAGCTGGCGGGTGGTCGGGTTCGAGGTGCGCGAGTAGTAGAACCCCGCGCGCTCGCCACGCAGGTAGGCCTCGGTCTCCTCGACCGTGTCGAACTCGAACTTGACGGTCTGGTAGATCGGCTCGACCAGCGGCCGGTTGCCGGGAGGCAGCTCGACGATCGGCGGATGATTGACGCGGGTGGTTTTCTTCATGGCGAGCGACGGGCGCGCTAGGGCGCGAGAGTAAATCGGTCGGCGTCGAGCTGGGCGGGGAAGCGTTCGCGGTAGGCGGCGAGCGGCTCGGGCGCGAGCTCCACGGTCAGCACCACGGCAGTGTCACCCGCCTGCACCAGAGTGCGCCCGAGGAAATCGATCGCAGCGCTGTCGCCACTGTGCGGCACGCCGTGGCCGTCGGTGCCGACGCGATTGACGCCGACGACATACGCCTGGTTCTCGATGGCGCGCGCACGCAGCAGCTGTCGCCACGCCTCGGCGCGTGCGGCCGGCCAGTTCGCGACGTACAGCAGCAGCTCGTAGTCGAGCTCGGGGCGACGGCGGCTGAACACCGGGAACCGCAGGTCGTAGCACACGAGCGGACAGACCCTGAGTCCGCGCCAGGGGACGCTCCAGGCCGCGCGACCCGCCGTGAAGTGCTCGTGCTCGCGACCCATGCGAAACAGGTGCCGCTTGTCGTAGTGCCGCAGTCCGCCTTCCGGCTGCGCCCACAGCAGCCGATTGTAATAACGGCCGTCCTCGGCGGTGATCACGCTGCCGGTGATGGCCGCCTGGAGCCTCGCGGCGAGTTGCGCCAGCCAGCGCGCCGTCGGACCGTCGACCGGCTCGGCGATGCGTTCGACCTCCATGCTGAAGCCGGTCGTAAAGGTCTCGGGCAACAGCACCAGGTCCGTGCTTCCGGCGAGCGGCAGCAACAGCGCCTCGAAGTGCGCGCGGTTGGCCGGCGGGTCGTGCCAGGCGAGCGACTGCTGAACGAGCGTGACGCGCAGCGCGCCCATGCTCAGCCTGCCGCTTCCCGCAGGCGCGCGGCGAAGGCCGTGAGGCGCCTCGCCCCCTCATCGAGCGTCGCATCGCGCTTGGCGATGCACAGACGCACGAACGTCAGCCGCTCGGGCACCGCATAGAACGGCGACAACGGTATGGTGGCCACCCGCGCCTCGGTCAGCAGCCGCTCGGCGAAAGCCACATCGTCGGCGGGCGCCAGCCCACCGAAGTCGAGCAGCTGAAAGTAGGTGCCTTGCGCCGGTGGCAGCCGAAAGGGCGAGCCCGCGAGCGCCGCGCGCAGCCGATCGCGCTTGGCCTGAAAGAACGCGGGCAGAGCGTCACCGCAGTCGGGCTGCTCGGCGAGATAGGCGGCGATAGCGTGCTGCAGCGGGTGCGAGATGCTGAAGGTGTTGAACTGATGCACCTTGCGCAGCTCCGCAGTCAGCTTCGGGGCTGCCACGCAATACCCGACACGCAGCCCCGTGGCGTGCAGCATTTTGCCGAACGAGAACACGGCGAAGCTGCGCGCCGCGAGCCGCGGGTGCGCCAGCACGCAGTGGTGCCGGCCACCGTCGAATACTACGTGCTCGTACACCTCATCCGACAGCACCACGATGTCGCGCCCCGCAATCGCCTCGGCGAGCGCCTCGAGATCGGCGGCGCTCGCGGTCGTGCAGGCGGGATTATGCGGGCTGTTGAAGAGTATCAGCCGGGTGCGGTCGTTGAGGGCGGCGCGTACCCGCTCCCAGTCGTAGCGGAAGCCCGGCTGCACGAGCGGCAGGCGCACGCAGCGGCCGCCGGCCATGCGCACCGCCGGCTCGTACGAGTCGTAAGCGGGATCGAAGGCGATCGCCTCCGCGCCGGGGCCGATCACGGCCTGGATCGCCGAGTAGATCGCCTCGGTCGCACCGAGAGTGACGGTGACCTCGGTCTCCGGGTCGACATCGAGTCCATACACCGCGCGCAGCTTGCCGGCGATGCGCTCGCGCAGCGCCGGCAGCCCCTCCATGGGCGCGTACTGATTGTGCCCGGCGCTCATCGCCTCAGCGACCAGTGCCGTGAGTCGCGGATCGATGTCGTAGTCGGGGAATCCCTGCCCGAGATTCAGCGCGTCGAGCTCGCGGGCGCGGCGCGACATCACCGTGAAGATCGTCGTGCCGACCTCGGGGAGCTTGCTGGTCACGGGTACGCCTCAGGCGGGGGCGTCGGCGGCTGCGAGCGCGGCGCCCACGATGCCCGCCTGGCCGGCGAACTGCGCCGGCCGCACCTCTGCCGGCGAGCGCAGCAGCGGGGCGAACTCGGCAAAGCGCTCGCTCACCGCGCCGCCGAGGATGAACACGTCCGGCCACAGGAGCCGGTGCAATGCCTCGAGATACTCATTCACGCGCGCGATCCAGGCCGGGAAGTCGAGTCCCTCGGCAGTGCGTGCGCGCGCCGAGGCCCACGCCTCGGCGTCAGTGCCGTGCAGCTCGAGATGACCGAGCTCGGTATTGGGATACAGCCGGCCGGCGATGAAGAGCGCCGTGCCGATGCCGGTGCCGAAGGTGAGCATCACGACTGCGCCGGTGCAGCCACGGCCACTACCGCAGCGCATTTCGGCGATGCCGGCGGCGTCGGCGTCGTTGAGGAACAGCACCGGCCGCCCGAGCGCGCCGCTCGCCAGAGCTTCACCGTTGGTGCCGACCCATCCCGAATCGATGTGCGCTGCGGTGTAGGCGGTGCCAGCCTTGATGACGCTCGGGAAGGCGACGCCGACCGGTCCGCGCGCGCCCGGGAACCGGCCGGCGAGCTCGGCGATCACCCGCGTCAGGGCCGAAGGCGTCGACGGCTGCGGCGTCGGCACACTCACCACCGGTCCGCTGACGCGGCCGGCTCGCACGTCGACCAGCGCGGCCTTCACCGAGGATCCCCCGACGTCGATGCCGAGCACAGCGTCCACGTGTTCAGTCACCTCCAGTTGGCAGCGGCCGCGAGCTGCAGGTCACGTTCCCGGCGTCGCTCGCGGTAGCGCATCCAGACCGTCGAGAGCGCGATGCCGGTCGCGACGATCAGCACCATGATGGTCGCCAGAGCATTCACGTCCGGCGTCACGCCGAAGCGCACCTTCGAGAAGATCACCATCGGCAGCGTGCTCGAGCCCGGACCCGCGACAAACTGGGTGATCACCAGGTCGTCCCACGACAGTGTGAAGGCGAGCAGCCATCCGGAGGCGATCGCTGGCAGGATGAGCGGCAGGGTGATGCGCAGGAAGACGCGCACCGGGCGCGCGCCGAGATCCATGGCGGCCTCCTCGAGCGACTCGTCGAAACCGACCAGCCGCGATTGCACCACCACGGTGACGTAAGCCATGCAGAAGGTGATGTGCGCGAGGGCGATCGTGACCGCGCCCATCCCTCGCGGCCAGCCGATGAGCTGACCGAGCGTGACGAACAGCAGCAGGAGCGACAGCCCCGTGACCACCTCCGGCATGACGATCGGCGCGGGCGTCATGCCGGCGAGCAGCGTGCGGCCGCGAAACGCGCCGAAGCGCGCCAGCGCCATGCCGGCGAGCGTGCCGAGCACCACGGCGACGCTCGCCGAGATCAGCGCGATGCGGATCGACAGCCAGGCAGCGCTCAGGATCTGCTGGTTGTTCACGAGTGCCGCATACCACTTGAGGGTGGGCGAGTGCGCTGCGTCCCAAACCGTCACCAGCCGCGAGTTGTTGAAGGAGAACACGATCATCGACAGGATCGGTACGTACAGGAACACCAGCCCGAGGACCAGCATGGTGCGCGAAAACAGGCCGCGCGCTCTCACCGCGCGGCTTCCAGCTCGCGCTGCTCGAGGCGCTGGAACAGCATGATCGGGATCACCAGCAGCAGCAGGATCAGGATCGCCACCGCGCTCGCCACCGGCCAGTCGCGGTTCTCGAAGAACTCATCCGACAGCACCCGCCCGATCATGATCTGATCGGTACGGCCGAGCAGCGTCGGGATGACGTACTCGCCGACCGCCGGAATGAATACCAGCAGCGAGCCGGCGATGATGCCGGGGAAGGACTGCGGCAGGGTAATGGCGAGAAAGGCCCGCCACGGTCGCGCACCGAGATCCGCCGCCGCCTCGAGCAGCGTGACATCGTGTTTCTCGAGGTTGGCGTACAGCGGCAGGATCATGAAGGGCAGATACGAGTAGACGATGCCGACATAGACCGCGAAGTCGGTCTGCAGCAGCGCGAGCGGATGATGAATCACACCGAGGTACAGCAGCACGTTGTTGATGACGCCGTTGTTCTTCAGCAGCCCGATCCACGCATACACGCGCAGCAGGAACGAGGTCCAGAACGGCAGCACGATCAGCATCAGCAGCACCGCGCGCGCCGCCGCTCCGGAGCGCGCGATGGCGTACGCCATCGGGTAGCCGATCAGGAGGCAGCAGAGCGTCGAGAACGCCGCCACCTTGAGCGAGTACAGGTAGGAGCTGACGTACAGCGGATCGGTGAACAGGAAGGCGTATGCGGCGCCGTGCAGCTCGAGCGACGGCACTCCGTGCTGCCAGGAGATCAGCGGCGTGTAGGGCGGTATCGCAAGCCGCACCTCGGCGAACGAGATGCGAAAGACGATCAGGAACGGGATGAGAAACAGCACCAGCAGCCACAGGATCGGAATTCCTGCGATCAGCTGCCGCCCCGATGGCCGCCAGCGCATTGCGGGGCTACTCGGTCAACACCACGGGGCTCGAGCCGTGCCAGGAGAGCCAGACCCTCTCCTCGCGCGCGAGCGGGCGCTCGCCGCCGCGCCTGATGTTGGGCAGCGTCACGCGCATCATCTTGCCGGAGTCGAGCTGCACCAGGTAGATGGACATGTCGCCCATGTAGGCGATCTCGCGCACCGTGCCGCGCGCGGCGTTGTCGGCGCCGCGCTCGCCGGCGGGCATTTGACGGCTGATGCGGATCTTCTCCGGCCGGATGGCAGTCCACACCGTGGCGCCGCCGGCGCAGCTGACGCTGCGCTCCGCGCGCACCTGGCAGCCGAGCTCGCTGCAACTGATGCGCACGAAGTCCGCTCCCTCCTCGCTCACCTGCCCCTCGAACATGTTGACCGAGCCTATGAAGTCGGCTACGAAGCGCGTGGCCGGCGATTCGTAGATGTCGGCCGGGGTACCCACCTGCGCGATGCGGCCGTGGTTCATCACCCCGAGACGCTGGCCGAGCGTCATGGCCTCCTCCTGATCGTGGGTCACCACGATGAAGGTGACTCCGAGGCGCTGCTGGATGCTGAGGAGCTCAAACTGGGTGTGCTCGCGCAGCTTCTTGTCGAGCGCGGCGAGCGGCTCATCGAGCAGCAGCAGCTTCGGGCGCTTCACCAGGGCGCGCGCCAGCGCCACCCGCTGACGCTGCCCGCCGGACAGCTGATGCGGGCGGCGAGCGCCGTAGGTGCCCATCTGCACGATGTCGAGAATCTCACCCACCTGGCGGCGGATGGCATCGCGCCCGAGGTGCTCCTGCTCGAGCCCGAAAGCGACGTTCTTGGCGACGGTCATGTGGGGGAAGAGCGCGTACGACTGGAACATCATGTTGACCGGCCGCTCGTACGGCGGAATCGCGCTCATGTCGGCGCCGTCGATATAGATCCTGCCGGAGCTCGGGCGCTCGAAACCCGCCAGCATCCGCAGCAGCGTCGTCTTGCCGGACCCCGAGCCCCCGAGCAGGCAGAAGATCTCGCCGCGACGGATGTCGAGCGAGACGTCATCGACCGCCACGAAGTCACCGAATTTCTTGCTGAGGTGCGAGAGGCGCACGTAGGCGGACGACGCATCGGCGCCGGCCGGCGCGCCCGGGGTGCTGTGCTGCGAGGAGTCGTTCATATTCGCTGGCTGGGTCTCAGGTACGGCAGGCTGGCCTTGAAGGGGTTACGGTGCGGCTCATGTTGGTTCAGCGGACGTGTAATTCAAGCCTCGTTCACTTCCCGGTCTTGAAGCGCGTCCACATGCGCGTCAGCAGACGCTGATAATCGGCCGGCCGCGCGCGCTCGGGTGTCAGGCGCGCGCGCATCTCGGGCGGCGGGTACACGCCCGGATCGTCGCGCACGGCCGGGTCGAGCGGCTGGATGTCGGGCAGTACGGCGTTGGCGTACTTGATGAGGTTCGAGTTGCGCGCCGCGACTCCCGGCCGCAGCAGGTAGTCGATGAACAGGTGCGCATTGCGCACGTGCGGCGCATCGGCGGGAATCGCCAGCACGTCGTAGTTGGCGATCGCGCCCTCGTGCGGGATGACATAGGCGAGCTCGACACCCTTGCCGGCCTCCAGGGCGCGATCGTGCGCCTGCTTGACGTCCCCCGACCACCCCAAGGCGAGGCACAGGTCGCCATTGGCCAGGTTGTCGATGTAGCGCGAGGAGTCGACGTAGCGCACGTAGGGGCGCATCGCGCGCAGCACCTGCTCGGCGTCCTTGAGGTCGGCCGGCGAGTTGCTGTTCGGATTGCGGCCGAGAAACAGCAGCACCGTGGCGACTACCTCGGAGGGCGCATCGAGGATCGATACGCCACAATCCTGGAATTTCGCAACCACCGCCGGATCGAACAGCATGCGCCAGCTGTCGACCGGGGCGTGCGGCAGTCGCTCGCGGATGGCGGCGGTGTTGTAACCCACCCCCGAGGTGATCCACATGTAGTCGACGCAGTACTCGTTGCCGGGGTCGTAGACGGCCACGGCATGCGCCACCTGCGGATCGACATCCTTCAGGTTCGGCAACAGCCCCTTGTCGAGCTTCTGGTAGATGCCGGCCTGCATCTGGCGCTCGAGGAACGCGCCCGACGGCACCACGACGTCGTAGTTGGTGTGCCCCGTGAGGAGCTTGGTCTCGAGGATCTCGTTGGAGTCGAACACGTCGTAATTGACGCGGATGCCGTATTCCTTCTGGAAATCGCTGATCACCGCCGGCTGAATGTAGTCGGACCAGTTGTCGACGTTGAGCACCTTCTCGGCCGCGGCCTCTGCCGCGGGGCTCGCTTGCGGGCGCGAGCAACCCGTAACGGCGGCGAGCAGCGCCGCCAGGGCGGCGGCGCAGGCGCTGCAACCGCGGGGCGCGGGATGCGCGGGATGGAAGCTCACGGCCTCTTCTTATATCTCAGCGGCTTACCCCAGGAGAAGGTGCGGTGTGCGTCACCGCTGCGGCGCGCGCCTTTATACGTTGAGCAGCAGGTGCTCGCGCTCCCAGGAGCTGATCACCTGCAGAAACACCTCGTACTCGGCCTGCTTGACGATGGTGAAGGCCTCGACGAACGCCTCACCGAGCAGCCTCACCAGCGGCTCGCTGGCGCGCAGTTCGCGCAGCGCCTCATCGAGCGAGCGCGGCAGCCCGAACGGCAGGTCGTGCGCGCTGCCGACGATCGGATCGGACGGCTGCACGCCCTCGGTCATGCCGAGGTAGCCGCAGGCAAGCGAGGCGGCGATCGCGATGTAGGGGTTGGCGTCCGCCCCGCCGACGCGATTCTCGACGCGCCGCGCCTGGGCGTCGGACATCGGCACGCGCAGGCCGGCGGTGCGGTTGTCGTAGCCCCAGTGCACGTTGATCGGCGCCGACAGATAGCGCGTCAGGCGCCGGTAGGAGTTCACGTTGGCAGCGAACAGCGCCATGGCGGCCGGCAGGTACTTCTGCAGGCCGCCGATGTGCGCGAAGAACAGCGCCGAGGGCGTACCGTCGGGGTTGCTGAAGATGTTCTTGCGCGTCTTGACGTCCACCACGCTCTGGTGGATGTGCATGGCGCTGCCGGGCTCCTTGGCGTGTGGCTTGGCCATGAAAGTCGCGTACATCTTGTGACGCAGCGCCGCCTCGCGCGCGGTGCGCTTGAAGAGAAACGCCTGGTCGGCGAGATCGAGCGGCGGCCCGTGGATCAGGTTGATCTCCATCTGCGCCGGACCGTCCTCGTGGATCAGAGTGTCGATCTCGATGTCCTGGTCCTCACAGAACTGATAGATGTCGTCGAACAGCGGATCGAACTCATTCACCGCGGCGATGCTGTAGGACTGCCGGCCCGGCTCGGCGCGGCCGGAGCGGCCCACTGGCGGCTTGAGCGGGTAGTCGGCGTCCTTGTTCTGCTCGACCAGGTAGAACTCGAGCTCCGGCGCCACGATCGGCTCCCAGCCGCGCTGCGCGTACAGCTCGAGAATGTTCCGCAGCACGTGTCGCGGGGCCATCGAGACGCGTCGGCCGTCGGAATAGAAGCAGTCGTGGATCACCTGCGCAGTCGGCTCCGCCGCCCACGGCACGCGCCGCACGGTTTTCGGGTCCGCCTTGAGGACGATGTCGATTTCCGCCGGGCTCATGGCATCGCCGGTTTCGGGCGGGTAGTCGCCGGTTACCGTCTGCAGAAACACGCTCTCCGGCAGGCGCATGCCGCCATCCTCGGCGAACTTCTCCGCCGGCATGATCTTGCCGCGCGCGATGCCTGCCATATCGGGGATGATGGCCTCCACCTCGGAGATGCCGTGGTCGCGGAAAAACTGCCGGATCTCACTCACCATGGCATTCACCTGGAGTGTGCGCGCTCGCGGCTCGCCTCGCCGAAGGCGGCGAACAGCGCACGCGAGAAGGGATTGCTCATGACCCGCCACTCGGGGTGCCACTGCACGGCGAGCGCGAAGCGCGGCGCCGCGCGCACGCGAAACGCCTCGATCAGGCCGTCGGGAGCGCGCGCTTCCACCGCGAGCTCGGCTCCCAGCCGATCGATACCCTGGCTGTGGAGCGAATTGACCCGAATGCGATCCTCACCCGCGAGCGAGCGCAGCAGCCCGCCGGGCTCGAGCGCGACCTCGTGCGCGGGTCCGTACTGCACCTCGAGCGGCTGGCTGTCGTCGTCGCGATGATCGAGCTTCCCTGGGACCTCGTGCAGCTTCTGGTGGAGCGTACCGCCGAAGGCGACGTTCATCTCCTGGAAGCCGCGGCAGATGCCCAACACCGGAACGCCCGCCTCGACCGCCTTGCGGATGAGCGGCAGCGTGGTCGCATCGCGCGCCGGATCGTGCATCGTCCCGGGCGCGCTCGGTGAGCCCTGATAGTGGTGCGGCTCGACGTTCGAGGGGCTGCCGGTGAACAAAAGGCCATCGAGTCGCTCGAGCAGCTCCTCGAAGCGCAGCTCCTCGGCCAGCGCCGGGATCAGGAGCGGTGCCCCGTGAGCGGCCTCGATGACCGCCCGGGCGTACTTCTCCCCCACCATATGAAAGGGGTGCGCACCAACCATACGGCGGTCGGCCGGGATGCCAATGAGTGGACGGGCGGATGACATGGTGATGGACCGGTGCCTGGGCGGTGTCTAGTATCCTAAACAACCCGTCCCGACAGAGCTTCGCAGCCAGGCGAGTATTACACCACAGGTCGCCGGCCGAAGCCTCCGGTTGCGGATGTGACAGAACTCCGGTAAAGGCCTCGCCCGGAGCCTTCAGCCGCGTGCTCCGCGCGAGCCCTCGGGCCAGGAATTTGCGGCTGGTACCGCCGGCTCGCTATCCTGCGCGGCCTCAGGGCCCTCGGGGCGTTACGAATATCCTAAACACTTACACGCTCCGGCAGCCACTATGGGTCCGCTCGGCTACGTCGCCTCCTACTACGCCGCCTCCGCCCACGAGGCGCCGACGCGCGCGCCGCTCGCCGGCAGCGTCGAGTGCGACGTGTGCGTCGTCGGCGCCGGCATCGCCGGCTGCTCGGCGGCTCTGCACCTCGCCGAGAAGGGGCTGTCGGTGGTGCTGCTCGAGGATCACCGCGTGGGCTGGGGCGCCTCCGGGCGCAGCGGCGGACAGTCGATCTTCGGCGTCGCTCCCGGTCAGGCAAAGCTCGGGCGCCTCATCGGCGTTCAGGATGCGCGCGCGGTCTGGGACGTCTCGCTCGAGGGGCTCTCGCTCCTGCGCGCGCTGATCGCGCGCTTCTCGATCGACTGCGACTACGCGAGCGGCTACCTGTACGCCGCCATCAAGGAGCGCCACGAGCGCGAGCTGCACGCTGAGGTCGCGGAGCTGCACGAGCGGTATGGCTACAGCAGCGTCCGTTACGTGCCGCGCGAGGAGCTGCGCACGCTGCTCGCGACCGAGCGCTACCGCGGTGCGCTCTATGACAGCAACAGCGGCCATCTGCACCCGCTCAACTACACTCTGGGACTCGCGCGTGCTGCCGAGGCTCGCGGCACCCGGATCTTCGAGGGAACGCGCGCCCGGAGCTTCAGCAGCGAGGGCGCGGCGCGGGTGCGCATTCAGACGCCCGGCGGCGAGGTGCGGGCGCGTTTCCTCGTGCTCTGCGGCAACGTCTATCTCGGCGACACCGCCCCCACACTCGCTGCCAAGATCATGGCGGTGGCCACCTACATCGTGGCCACCTCGCCGCTCGGCGAGGAGCGTGCCCGGCAGCTCATCGCCCGCAACGTCGCTACCTGCGACATGAACTGGGTGCTCGATTACTTCCGCCGCTCGGCGGATCACCGCCTGCTGTTCGGCGGGCGCGTCAACTACTCCGGCCTCTCCTCCTTCGACGCCCCGACCGCGACGCGTGCGCGCATGCTCGCCGTGTTCCCGCAGCTCGAGGACGTGCGCATCGAGTATGCCTGGGGCGGCGAAGTCGACATCACGCTCAATCGCGCGCCGCACTTCGGACGACTCGCCCCGAACGTGTATTTCCTGCAGGGATTCTCCGGGCACGGCATCGCCCTCACCGGCATCGCCGGCAAGCTGGTGGCGGAAGCGATCGCCGGCACCGCCGCGCGTTTCGACGTGTTTGCGCGCATCCCGCACGGCAATTTCCCGGGCGGCGCAGCGCTGCGCCGCCCGGCGCTCGTGCTGGCGATGCTCTGGTATCGGCTGCGGGATCTGCTGTAGATCGATGCCGCTCGATGCACTGTTCCATCGGCGCCTCATCGCCCTGCTGTGGCTCGCCTGGGCGCTCTACTGGTCACTCGCGGCGCTCGGCAGCCGCCCGACGCTGCGCCGCGAGTCGCTCGGCTCGCGCCTGACGCATCTGGTACCGCTCACCGCCGGCGGCGTGTTGCTCGCCTGGCGCGATGTACCGTGGGCCGCTCTGACAATGCGCCTGTGGCCACAGTCGCCGACGCTCTACTGGAGCGGCGTGCTGGTGCTTGCCACCGGGCTCGCCTTCGCGATCTGGGCGCGCGTTCATCTCGGCGGCAACTGGAGCGGCGCGGTGACCGTCAAGCAAGGCCACGAGCTGGTTCGCTCTGGCCCGTATGCTCACGTGCGCCACCCCATCTATACGGGGTTGCTCACGGCAGTGCTCGGCACGGCCATTGCGTCCGGCACGGTGCGCGTCGCGCTCGCGTTCGCGATCATCGCCGCAGCGCTGGTGCGCAAGCTCCGTGCCGAGGAGGCTCTCATGCGCGCGACCTTCCCCGGTGCGTACGAGCGCTACCGTGCCGTCGTTCCTGCCCTCATCCCGTTCGCCAGGCTTCGGCGATCTGCACCGCGTTGAGAGCCGCGCCCTTGAGCAGCTGATCGCCGGCGACGAACAGCGCAATCGAGCGGCCGCTCGGGTCGCTCAGGTCCTGACGGATGCGGCCGACGAGGATCGCGTCCTGACCCGAGGCGTCTCTCGGCATGGGAAAGTAATTGTGCTCGGGGTCATCGACGAGCTTCACGCCGGGTGCGTCCTGCATCAGCGCCCGCACCTCGGCGGCCGTGACCGGTTGCTCGCACTCGAAATCGACCGCCACCGAGTGTGCGCGCAGCACCGGTACCCGGATGCAGGTCGCCGATACGCGTATCTGCGGATCGTCGAAGATCTTGCGCGTCTCCTCCCTGACCTTGATCTCCTCGTCGTTGTAGCCGCTCGCCGGATCGATGCCGGTGTTGTGGCTGAAGACGTTGAACGCATAGGGGTGCGGCAGCACGCGCGGGGTGTAGTCGCGTCCATCGAGATAGGCGCGCGTCGACTCGCGCAGCTCCTCCATCGCCGCCGCTCCGGCCCCCGAGGCTGCCTGGTAGCTCGCCAGCAGCAGCCGGCGAATGCGGTTGCGCTTGTGAACCGGCCAGAGCGGTGTGATGGCGATGATGGCGGTGCAGTTCGGGTTCGCGATGATGCCGTGGTGAGCCGTGATCGCCGCTGCGTTGATTTCCGGCACGATCAACGGCACCCGCGGGTCCATGCGAAACGCGGACGAGTTGTCGATCACGGTGGCGCCGGCGCGTACGGCGATCGGCGCGTACTGCTTCGAGCGGCTGGCGCCCGCCGAGAACAGCGCGAGATCGACGCCGCGGAAACTGTCCTCGGTCAGCTCGCGCACGCTGAGCGGCTCGCCGCGAAACTCGAGCGTCTTGCCAGCTGAGCGGGCGGAGGCGAACAGGCGCAGCTCCGCGAGCGGAAAGCGCCGCGTCTCGAGGCAGCGAATCAACTCGACGCCCACCGCGCCGGTGGCGCCGACGATCGCCACGACTGGTGCCGCCGTGGAGCTACGCTGGGGCATGACGCTCGCTTCTACCCGAGCGTGCCGCGGGTGTAAAGTCGCCGGCCGGCCGACGCCCGACACAGGTGCTGAACGTCGGCAAGCAGTGGGCTGCCGCCGAACAGCGCAACGACGAGGCCACGGCTCGGCACATCATCGATGACAGGCTCGTCGAGAAGGGCAAGGCCTCTACCGACACTTACCGTTATACGGTGACTTACCTTTATCGCGACCGGCGCTGGATCGCGCTCGCCGAGCATCTGGTGAAGGTCCCCGAGCCCAGGTAGCACTCTGTGACGCGCCTCACGCGTGCCGCTGCAGCGGCGGACGTATCCTCGCCGCGGAGTCCGCGATGCGAAGGTCACCGAGGATGCGTGGCTCGTTCTGGCAGGGCGCCTTGCTCGGCGCCCTGGCAGCGATCGGCTGCGCACTTCCCGCGCTGCGCGCCCAGGAGTCCCACGGCGTCTACAAGTCGGTCGACGCCCAGGGACACGTGGTGTACTCCGACCGTGGCACCTCCAAGAGTGCTTCCAAGACCTCACTGCGTGTCGAAGAGGCGAACCCCACGGAGGCGGCCCGCCTCGCAAAGGAGCAGCAGACTCTCAGCGCTGCGGAGGCCGAGCGGCGCAAGCAGCAGGCGGCCGACGACAAGGCGCGCGCGGCCGCGGACAAGAAGAAAGAGGAGGCGTGCCGCAACGCCCGCAATCAGTACAACCGCCTGATGGATACGCGCGCGCCGTACCGGCGCGACAGCGACGGCAGCCGCGCCTACTACACCGACGAGGAAGCCGACGCGCTGCGCGAGCAGGCGCGCAAGGCCGTGACGGCCGCCTGCGGCGGCTGAGGGTCAGCCGCGCGGCCGCAGCTCATAGCAGCGGTGAATGCGCGCATGGCGCGCAAAGTCAGGCGGTGTGGTAGCGGCCGAAACATCCTCGATCAGGTAGCGCTCGCGCAGGCACTCCTCGAGACGGAAGCGCTGCGCGTTGGTCGAGAAGACGATCAGGCCGCCGTCGGCCAGCAGGCGCGCACACTGGTCGATCAGCCCGGCGTGATCGCGCTCGATATCGAGCACACCCGCCATGCGCTTGGAGTTTGAGAAGGTCGGCGGATCGAGGAACACCAGCTCGAAGCGCGCCGGCGTTGCACTCGCCTCCCTGAGCCACTCGCGGCAGTCGGCGCGCACCAGCCGGTGCGCCGCCCCGCTCAGCCGGTTGAGCGCCAGGTTGCGCTCGGCCCACGCGAGATAGGTACGCGACAGGTCGACCGTGGTGGTCGCGGCTGCGCCGCCGGCGGCGGCGTACACCGTGGCGGTGCCGGTGTAGGCGAACAGGCTCAGAAAACGGCGGCCGCGCGCGGCATCCCGCAGCCGCGCCCGTGTGATGCGCTGGTCGAGAAAGATCCCCGTATCGAGGTAGTCGTCGAAGTTGACCCAGAACTTGAGTCCGCCCTCGGCGATCATCCGCAGCCGCTGCTGCGCATCGAGCTTCTGGTACTGCTCGCCGCGGCGGCGGCGGCGCCGCAGGCGCACCCGGATGTGCTCGGGCGCGACGCCTGTGGCCTCGGGGAGCGTGGCGAGCACCTCGCCGCGCCGCCGGCGCACAGCCGTCGGCTCGATTTCCGCGGGCGCGGCGTATTCCTGCACGTACAGCCAGCGCTCGTCCGGCTCGATGACCTGGTAGAGGTCGATCGCAAAGGCGTACTCCGGCATGTCGGCGTCGTACAGCCGGTAGCATGAAACTTCGGCGCGCCGCGCCCAGCTGCCGAGGCGCTTGAGGTTCTTGGTGAGGCGGTTGGCGAACATGCGCGCGCCGGCAGTCTCCCTGAGATGAGCGATCCCCTTGCCGAGGGTGCCCGGCACGCGCGCGCTCGCCGGCTCCACTTTGATTCGCAACAGGCGGCACTCGATGCCGCCGTTCCACACGCGGTGCGTTCGCCACGCCCGCAGTCCCAGCTCTTTCCCGAGACCGGGATCGCCACTCAGCACGGCCGCCTGCCAGCCCTGAAAGCGCTCGCGCAGCACGGCCCCGAGCTCGCGATGCACCGCGCGGGCGTGCTCGCGGTCATCGAGCCGCACGCCGTAGGGCGGATTGGCGCACAGCAGCCCCGGGGGCTGCTGCGACGGTTGCCCACCATCAGGGCCGTGCCGGTCACTTGGCTCGGGTGCAGCCTCAGCCAGCGAACTCGTCTCAAAGCGCACCCAGCGCTCCACTCCGGCACGTGCCGCGTTGGCGCGCGCCGCCTGCACAGCGAGCGGGTCACGGTCGGTTCCCTTGAGCCGCACCTGCGTCGCCGCGCCGGCGCGGGCGCGCTCTTGCGCCTCGGCTCGCAGCCGCGCCCACAACGCCGCGTCGTGCCCGCGCCACTTGAGGAAGCCGAAGTCACCGCGCAACAGGCCCGGGGCGCGATCTGCGGCAATCAGCGCCGCCTCGATGCAGAACGTGCCCGAGCCGCAGAGCGGATCGAGAAACGGTGCGCCCTGCGCGGCGAGCTCGGGCCAGCCGGCGCGCAGCAGCGCTCCCGCGGCCACATTTTCCTTGAGCGGCGCCGCCGCGGCGGCGGCACGATAGCCACGTCGGTGCAAGCTCTCGCCGGAGAGGTCGAGCGCCACCGTGACCCTGGTGCCGTGAGCGTGGGCGTGCATGCGCAGGTCGGGCTGCACGCGCGCCACGTCCGGGCGCGTGCCGGTCGCGCGCCGCAGCGCATCGACGATCCCGTCCTTGAGCTTGAGCGCGCCGAACTGGGTGTTGGCGATCGCCGGGTGTCGGCCGCTGAAGCCGCACGCCAGTGTGGCTCCGGGGGTGAAGTGCGCCGTCCAGTCAATGTCGAGCACTGCGGCGTACAGCGCCTGGCTGTCGGGCGCCTCGAACTCAGCCAGCAGCAGGAAGACGCGGTTTGCGGTCCGTGACCAGAGGCACGCGCGGTAGGCGCATTCGAGCGGGCCGGTGAAAGCGACGCCGCCGGCGAGCTCGCGCAGCTCGCGCGCGCCGCAACCCTGCAGCTCGCGCGCCAGCAGGTCCGCGAAGCCGCGCGGTGCACTCGCGAGAAAGCCGAGCGCACCTGCCGGTGACGCCACCGTCGTCGAGCCGCCGCGTGCTCAGGTCAGGTCGAGCCAGGTCGTCTTGAGCTCGGTGTACTTCTCGAGGGCGTGGAGCGATTTGTCGCGTCCGATGCCCGACTGCTTGAAGCCACCGAAGGGCACCGTCAGATCGTCGGCGTCGTAGCAGTTGATGTAGACGGTGCCGGCGCGCAATGCGCGCGCCACGCGGTGCGCAGTGGTGACGTCGCGGGTCCAGACCGCGGCCGCGAGGCCATAAATCACGTCGTTGGCGATCTCGATCGCCTCGTCGACGGTCTTGAAGGTCATCGCCGCCAGCACCGGGCCGAAGATCTCCTCGCGCGCGATGGTCATCGCCGGCTTGACCGCATCGAACGCCGTCGGCTCGATGAAGTAGCCGCCGCTGTCTTCACGCACCCGCCGTCCGCCGAAGCGCAGCTTCGCGCCATCGTTCCGTCCGGCGTCGATGTAGCCAAGCACGCGCTTCATCTGCGTCTCATCGACGATCGCCCCGAGACGCGTCGCCGGATCGAGCGGGTCGCCCGGCTGGAGCGTGCGACTGATCGCCTGCACCTTCTCGAGCACCGCGTCCTTGATGCCCTCCTGCAGCAGCAAGCGGGAGCCGGCGGAGCACATCTCGCCCTGATTGAAGTAGATCGCGTAGGCGGCGGCGTTCGCCGCCTTGTCGAGGTCCGGATAATCCGCCAGCACGATGTTGGGCGACTTGCCGCCGCACTCGAGCGACACCCGCTTGAGATTCGACTGGCCGGCATACTGCATGATCGCGCGCCCGGTGGCGGTCGAGCCGGTAAAGGCGATGCAGTCGACGTCCATGTGCAGCGCCAGCGCCTTGCCGGCGGTCGGGCCGAGTCCGGGCACGACGTTGAGGACGCCCGGCGGGATCCCGGCCTCGACGGCCAGCTCGGCGACCTTGAGCGCCGTGAGCGGAGATTTCTCCGAGGGCTTGAGCACGAGTGAATTGCCGGTGGCGAGCACCGGCGCGATCTTCCAGGCCGCCATCAGCAGCGGGAAGTTCCAGGGCACGATGGCTCCGACGACCCCGAGCGGCTCGCGCGTGACGAGCGCGAGCGCCGCAGGTCCGGTCGGCGCCACCTCGTCGTAGACCTTGTCGATCGCTTCACCGTACCACTGCACGCAGCGTGCCGTGCCCGGGATGTCGATCTTCAGGCTGTCGGCGATCGGCTTGCCGACATTGAGCGTCTCGAGGAGTGCCAGCTCCTCGGCATGCTCGAGGATCGCTTCCGCAAAGCGCAGCAGGATCTTCTTGCGCTTGGCGGGCGCCAGACCCGACCAGACACCTCGACGGAAGGCGGCGCGCGCTGAAGTCACCGCGCGATTGATGTCCTCGACGTCGCCGGCGGCGACGCGCGCCAGGAGCTTGCCGGTCGCGGGGTTGATGCAATCGAAAGTCGCGCCCGAGGCGGCATCGAGGTAGCGACCGTCGATGAAGGCCTGGGTGCGAAACTCGAGCTGGCGGGCACGATCGTGCCAGGAGACGGAGTCGGGTTGTGCGTTCATGATTTCAGGACTGCCGCAGCTAGAACGTCGGTGGAGTGCAGGCGCTGATGATCTCACACGCCTCGCGTCCGACGTTGCGGAAGCGGTGCGGGAGCTGGCTGGCGAAATAATAAGCCTCGCCAGCGCCGAGCACCCGTGTCGCGCCCCCAACGGTGAGCTCGATGCGGCCGCGGATCACGACGCCGCCTTCCTCGCCGCGGTGTGCCAGCATCTCCTCACCGGTGGCGGCCCCGGGGGCGTAACGCTCGTGCAAGAGCGTCAACTGCCGTGCGGGTCGCTGCGCGGCCACGAGACGGAGCGAGACGGCCTCGCTGCCAAGCTCCACGAGCTCCGCGGCGGCAAAAAAAGCCTGTGGCGTCGTGCTCAGGTCGAGGGTGAAGAATTCCGCCAACGACATCGGCACCCCGTCCAGCACCTTCTTGAGCGAGCTCACCGAGGGGCTGACGCGATTTTGCTCGATGAGGGAGATCAGTCCGTTGGTGACCCCTGCCCGGCGCGCGAGCTCGCGTTGGGAAAGACCGAAGGTGGTGCGGACGCTGCGCAGCCGGGCACCGACATCGATGCTCATGGGTGTTTAGAATCTTAGACAAGAGGCGAGGAAATATCCCCGCAGTGGCCCTGATTGTCCACTTTATTTATCATCCCGGCCCCCGAATCCTGGAGATCGCCGGCCTGCGTCGACCGCGCCGGCCCGCCGGTCCGTCACGAGAACCACCATGTCTACTGCCACTTTGAGCCGCGCCGATCTCGAGGCGCTCTGGATGCCGTTCACGGCCAACCGTCAGTTCAAGGCACGGCCACGGCTGCTCTCGAAGGCGAGCGGCATGTACTACTCGACCCCCGAGGGGCGGCAGGTGCTCGATGCGGTGGCCGGGCTCTGGTGCGTCAACGCGGGACACGCGCGCCGCGAGATCAGGCAGGCGGTGGCGGAGCAGCTCGAGACGCTCGATTACGCGCCACCCTTTCAGATGGGCCACCCGCGCGCCTTCGAGCTCGCGAGCGAGCTGGTGAAGATCGCGCCCGCCGGGCTCGATCACGTGTTTTTCACCAATTCGGGCTCCGAGTCGGTCGACACGGCGCTGAAGATCGCGCTCGCCTACCATCGCGTGCGCGGGGAAGGCACGCGTACGCGGCTGATCGGCCGCGAGCGTGCCTATCACGGCGTGGGGTTCGGCGGCACCTCGGTTGGCGGCATCCTGCCCAACCGTCGCACCTGGTCGGCGGTGCTGCTGCCCGGCGTCGATCACCTGCCGCACACCCATGATCTGGCGCGCAATGCTTTTGCGCGCGGGTTGCCGGCGCACGGCGCGCAGCTCGCCGACGAGCTCGAGCGGCTGGTGGCGCTGCACGACGCCAGCAACATCGCCGCGGTGATCGTCGAGCCGATCGCCGGCTCGAGCGGCGTGCTGCTGCCGCCGCGCGGCTATCTCGAGCGCCTGCGCGCGATCTGCGATCGGCACGCAATCCTGTTGATCTTCGATGAGGTGATCACCGGCTTCGGCCGCACGGGTTCGGCGTTCGCCGCGCAGGAGTTTGGCGTCCGGCCCGACATGATCACGCTCGCCAAGGGACTGACCAACGGCTGCGTGCCGATGGGCGCCGTGCTGGTCAGCAAGCCGATCTACGAAGCCTTCATGCAGGGCCCGGACGGCATCGAGCTGTTCCACGGCTACACCTATTCTGCGCACCCGGTGGCCTGCGCGGCGGGGCTTGCGACTCTCGGCCTCTACCAGCGCGAGGGTCTGCTGACGCGCGCCAGCTCGCTCGCCAAGTACTGGGAGGAAGCCGCGCACGCACTACGGCCGCTGCCGCACGTGGTCGACATCCGCAACTACGGCCTGATTCTCGGCCTCGAGCTCGAGAGCATTCCCGGCAAGCCGAGCGCGCGTGCCTTCGAGGTGTTTCGTCAGTGCTTCGAGCGCGGCGTGCTGGTGCGCCAGACCGGCGACATCATTGCACTGTCACCGCCGCTCATCATAGAGAAGGGGCAGATCGACCAGATCTTCGGCACGCTGGCCGAAGTGCTGCGCATGTAGTAGCCCGCGCCGGCGGCGCCGGCGGAATGGGTGGGTCGGGGCAGGAGACTCCGGCCTCGCGACGCGTCGCCGCGCCACGCCGGCCGGGAGCGCGAGCTCAGGCGCGCGGCTGCGGGTGGCGACGGGCGCGCAGGACGCGCGCGAGCAGCATCGAAACCAACACGACGACCACGATGGCACTGCCGACCAGCAGTTCCATTTCGGACAGACTGAGAGCGCTGTTACGTGAGGCAGCGACAGTAATGGTCTCCACAGGGGTACCTCCAAAGCGACCGGCAAGGCGACAAGCGGAGGTACGATCCCACCGCGCCGGCGCGCGATGAAGGCAGGCGTCGCGAATCTGCGACGGGCGTCAAGCTGACGATATGTTATGTCGCCTGGGCTTGCGGCTGCGGGAGGTCTGCGGCCGCGAGTCACCTGCCCCCGCCGACCGCGTCCGCCGCCGCTCAACCGCGTGCTTCGAAGATGGCGTAGATTTTCGAGCAGTCCTCCACCACTTCCCAGCTGCCGGTGAAGCCCGCGGGGATCACGAACGCATCACCGGCAGCGAAGCTGTGGCGCTCACCGTTCGGTCCTTCGATGATCACCCTGCCCGCGGTCATCACGCACAACTCGTTCTCCGTATAGCGCACGCGCCATTTGCCGCGCGTCGCCGACCAGCGGCCGGCGAAGAACTGCTGGCTCGCGTCGCTGAAGAAGTTGCGCACCTGCAATTCGGGCGTGCCGGCGATCAGGCGGTCGGCCGGGGGCTCGGACATCTCGGCGATCACCTCGCCGTCGAGGCGAACGATGACGCTGCTCATGCTGTTGCCGCAGAGGTGCTCACGCCAGGAAATTCTAGCGCGAAGTCGCGCCGCGGAGAGAGCGGCCCCCCGGGCGGCCGGCTGACCCACACTCCTAATCACGGCGCGCCACCTCGGCGCCGCTCGGCAGCAGCAGTCGCACCGTCACCCGCCGGTCGAGCGCATAGGCATCGAGGTCGCCCGCGGCGGCTTTGGCTTCGGTCTTGCCGTGGGCCTCGATGTGGATGCGCTCGCGCGGGACTCCCGCGCTGGTGAGCACCGCGGCCACGCACTCGGCGCGCCGCAAGGACAGCTGGTCGTTGTAGGCGTCCGAGCCACGCGGGTCCGCGTAGCCGGCGACGCGCAGCTCGGCGTGCGGCAGCGAGAGCGCCAGCGCGCCGAGCTTGAGCAGCGGTGTCATGGCCTCGGCTGTGACCGAGTCGTCCGCGGTACGAAAGCTGACGTCGAGCCCGAGCTCGTCGGTACGCTGCACGGCTGCATCGAGCTGCGCGGCGCGCGTCCGGGCCTCGTTCAGCGAGCCATCGAGCTGCGCGATATTCTGCGTCAGCTGGGCGCGCTCGCTCTCGCTCTGGCGCAGATCCTGCGCGAGTGCGCTCGACTGCTGCGCGCGGCGGTGATAGGCGTCACCGAGCAGCCCACCGGCGACCAGGCCGAGCACGGCGCCGACCGGACCTGCGGCCACCGCGCCGAGCGCAAGTCCGCTCACGGCCCCGACATTGGACTCTTTCGACGCTTCGCTCCGCACGGCGGACACCGGCTCGGCATGCGCCGGCCACGCCGCCATACAAAGTGCAATTCCGAGCGCGGGGCCGGCCAGCGTCGGTGTCGGTGATTTCATGGCTGTCTCCTCTGGTGACTGCGGTGGGAACGATCCGCTCGTTCCGCCTACGGTTGTCAGTTCAACGCAGCGCGTGGCCAGCGCGGTGAAGCAAATCAGCCCGCGTGCCGATGCTTTGTGGCGGAAGATGGCGGCCGCGGGCGATCGCATATACTGGCGGCCCCGTCGCAGACTCCAGGATCCGCCATGCCCGACTCCAGGCGCGCGCGCCGGCTGCGACCGGCGGCGTTGCTGCTCACCGCAGCCAGTCTGTTGCTCGGCGCCACCGCCAGTGCCGGCGAGGTGGTGCGCGCCACGCTCGAGAACGGGCTGCGCGTCGTCATCGTGCGCAACTCGCTCGCGCCGGTGGTGGCGACCGCGGTCAACTATCTGGCGGGCTCCGATGAGGCGCCGGCCGGCTTTCCGGGCACCGCCCACGCGCAGGAGCACATGATGTTCCGCGGCAGCCCCGGGCTGACCGCCGAGCAGCTGGCCGACATCGGCAGCCTCGTCGGCGGTGACTTCAATGCCAACACCCGCGAAGACCTGACGCAGTACCTGTTCACCGTGCCGGCGGAAGACCTGGACGTGGCGCTGCACATCGAGGCGCTGCGCATGCGCGCGGTGCTCGATACGCCGCAGGCCTGGAGCCAGGAGCGTGGCGCCATCGAGCAGGAAGTCGCACAGGACCTGTCGGAGCCCTCGTATCTGCTGTTCCAGAAGCTGCGCGCGCGCATGTTCGCCGGCACGCCCTACGCCTACGACGCCCTCGGCACGCGCGCCTCGTTCGAGAAGACCACGGCGGGCATGCTGAAGCACTTCCACGACACCTGGTACGCACCGAACAACGCCATCCTGGTGATCGCCGGCGACGTCGACCCGGACGCGACGCTGCGCGAAGTACGGCAGCTGTTCGGCGACATCCGGTCGAAGCCGCTGCCGCGCAAGCCGCCGGTACAGCTGCAGCCGGTCCGGCCGACCTCCTTCACGGTGGATACCGACCGGCCGAATGGCACGCTGATGATCGCGACCCGTACGCCGGGGCCGCGAGCGGCAGACTTTCCCGCGCTCGAGCTGCTCGCGGATGTGCTGAGCAGTCGCCGCTTTCTGCTCTACGGTCTGGTGCCGCAGGGTAAGGCGATCGCGGCCGATTTCGAGCTCGATCCGCTGCCGCAGGCGGGCCTGGCCTACGCGGTGATTTCCTTCACGAGCGGCGCCGACCCGAAGGCGCTCGAGCGCGACGTGCGCGCCATCCTGACACGCGTCGCGCGCGAGGGAGTGCCGCCCGAGCTGGTCGAGGCCGCGAAGCTCCAGGAGCGCGCCGCGGCGCAGTTCCAGCGCAACTCCATCCCGGAGCTGGCGGCGGTCTGGTCGGATGCGCTCGCGCTCTTCGGCCTGTCTTCGCCCGATGAGGACCTCGAGCGCATCGAGCGCGTCACGATCGAGGACGTGAACCGCGTCGCTCGGCAGTACCTCGATCTCGACCACGCGGTCACCGGCATCATGCAACCGCGCGGCTCGGGCCCGCCGACGGCCTCGCATGGCGGATTCGGCGGACAGGAGACGATCTCACTCGGCGAAGCGCATCCGACCTCGCTGCCTGAGTGGGCCCGCCACGCACTCGAGCGCCTCGACCTGCCGGCCTCGACCCTGCGTCCCATCGTCAGCACGCTCCCCAACGGCCTGCAGCTCGTGGTGCAGACGGAAGACGTGAGCGACACGGTGAGCGTCCACGGGCACATCCGCAACCGCCCGGAGACCGAGGAGCCCACCGGCCAGGAGGGCGTGGCTCAGGTCCTCGAGCAACTCCTGACTTACGGCAGTGAGCATCTCGACCGCGTGACTTTCCAGGCGGCGCTCGATCAGATCGGCGCGCGCGAGCGCGCCGGGACGGATTTTTCAGTACTGGCGCTCGCCGAGCATTTCGACCGCGCGGTGGAGCTGCTGGCGGACAACGAGCTGCATCCGGCGCTGCCCGACGCGGCGCTGCAGGTAGTGCGCGGTCAGCTGGCGCTCGGCGTGGCGGCCCGCAACTCGAGTGCCGGGTTTCTGACGCAGCGCTCGCTGCGCGCCGCGCTGTTCCCCGCGAGCGATCCGAGCCTGCGCATGTCAACACCCGAGACGGTGCGCGCGCTCACGCCCCAGGCGGTGCGCGATTACTACAGCAACGTGTTCCGGCCCGATCTCACCACCATCGTCGTGATCGGCAAGGTGGATCCGCAGGTGGCACGCGCCGCGATCGAGAAGTACTTCGGCGGCTGGGCGGCCGGCGGGCCGAAGCCGGTGGTGGACCTGCCCACGGCACCCGCCAACGAGTCGCGCGCCGTCGTGGTACCGGATGCGAGCCGCGTGCAGGATCGGGTGCTGCTGGCTCAGAACCTCGCGCTCACACGCTCCGATGCCGACTATTATCCGCTCGCCCTTGGCAACGCGGTGCTCGGGGGCAGCTTCTACTCGACCCGTCTGAGCATCGATCTGCGCAAGAACTCGGGACTGGTGTACTCGGTGCAATCGGTGCTGCAGGCCGGCAGGACGCGCAGTGTTTACCTGGTCGAATATGCCAGTGATCCGCAGAATGTCGGCAAGGCCGCCAGCGTGGTGGCGCGCGAGATTGCGACCATGCAGAGCACGCCGGTCGGGGGCGACGAGCTCACGCGCGTCAAGGCGTACCTGTTGCGCCAGATCCCACTGAGCGAAGCGGGCGTCGAGGATATCGCGCGTGGCATGCTCGCACGCACCGACCTCGGCCTGCCGCTCGATGAGCCGACGCGCGCCGCCCAACACTACATCGCGCTCGACCCTGCCACCGTCCAGGAGGCGTTTCGCCGTTGGCTGCGCCCGCAGGATCTGGTGCGCGTCAGCGTGGGACCGCCGCCGCCGTAGGCTCGAGTCCGTCACCTGCCGCCGTTCGCCGCCCGTGGGTTGCGTCGGTCGAGTAGGCGGGTAACTATCCGTCGCAGGGGCACACCGCTTGAATGACGGCAGCTCGGACGTCGGTGAACTGTTCCACTTCACGGTGCAGGACGGAGTCAGCGTCTCCGCCCGCCTTGCACTGCCCCGGAGGGCGCGCGCCTGTTATGTGCTCGCGCACGGCGCCGGCGCGGGCATGACGCATCCGTTCATGAGCGTCACCGCCCGCGAGCTCGCGTCGCTCGGCATCGCGTCGCTGCGCTATCAGTTCCCGTACATGGAGCGCCGCCTGCGCCGGCCCGATCCACCGGCGCTCTGTCACGCGACGGTGCGCGCCGCGGTGGCAGAGGCAGCGCGGCGTGCGGCGCCGTTGCCACTCATCGCCGGCGGGCGCTCCTTCGGCGGTCGCATGACCTCACAGGCGCAGGCGCTCGAGCCGCTCGCCGGGGTGCGCGGCCTCGCCTTCCTCGGCTTCCCGCTCCATCCGGCCGGACGGCCGTCCGATGCGCGCGCGCAGCATCTCGAGCAGGTGAAAATTCCCCTGCTCTTCCTGCAGGGAACGCGTGATGCGCTCGCCGACAACACGCGCATGGCTGCCCTGGTCGCGCGCCTCGGCGCGCGTGCGACCTTGAGCCCGGTAGAGGACGCGGATCACTCCTTCCGCGTGCCGGCGCGCTGCGGACGGACCGATGCGCAGGTGCGGATGGCACTGGTGCGCACGCTCGCAGTGTGGATGGACGGGCTGCTGTGAGCAGCCGTGCACTCGAGCGCTACGCGGCCAAGCGCACACTGACGCGCACGCCCGAGCCGCCCGCGAAGGCCGCGGAACGGCGACGCGGGCCGTTGCTGTTCGTGGTGCAGAAGCACGCAGCGCGCCGGCTGCACTACGACTTTCGCCTCGAGCTCGACGCGGTGCTCAAGTCCTGGGCGGTGCCCAAGGGACCCTCCCTCGACCCGAGCGACAAGCGCATGGCGGTGGCGGTGGAGGATCACCCCTTTGACTACGCCTCGTTTGAGGGCGTGATTCCGGCGAAGCAGTACGGCGCCGGCAACGTGATCGTCTGGGACTGCGGTGTGTATTCGCCGGACGAGAACGGGAAACATTCCTTCACCGATCGGGCCGAGGCCGAAGCGCGCGTGCGCGCGGAGCTGGCGGCCGGCAAGTTGAGCCTGCTGCTCTGTGGCGAGAAGCTCAAGGGGTCGTTTGCGCTGGTGAGAACCAGGGCGACCAACCAGTGGCTGTTGATCAAGCATCAGGACCGCTTCGCGCAGCCGAACGACGTGCTCGCGCGAAGCGCATCCGTGCTCTCTGGTCTCACGCTCGAGACGCTGACACCTGCCACACCGCTCGAGCGCGTCGCGGCGGCGCGCCTCATCCCGGTGGGCCCGGGGGAAACGCTGCCGCGACAACTCGAGCCGATGCTGGCAGAAAGCGGCGCGGCGCCGGAGTCGAGTCCCGACTGGCGCTATGAGCCAAAGCTCGACGGCTATCGGGTGATTGCCTTCGTCGACGGCGCGCAGGTGCGATTGCGGTCGCGACGCGGCCTCGACCTGACGGCAGTGTTTCCCGAGATCACGACCGAGCTCGCCACACAGCCCGCGCCGATGATTCTCGACGGCGAGATCGTCGCACTCGGTGCCGACGGGCGGCCGTCTTTCAATGCGCTGCAGAACCGCGCCCAGGCGAAGACCGCCGCGGAGATCGCCGCCGCGCAGCGCGAGGCCCCGGTCGTGCTGGTGTGCTTCGATCTGCTGCACTTCGCCGGTCTCAACCTGCGCGGCGCCGCTTACCGCGACCGCCGCCGCTACCTCGCGCAATGTCTGTTGCCGGCGCCGCACCTGCAGTTGGTGCACGCCTCGGACAACGCCGAGGAGTTGTACCGGGTGGCGCTGGCGCACGGCTACGAAGGTATCGTCGCCAAGCGGCTCGACAGCCCCTACCAGCCGGGGCGGCGCTCGAGCGCCTGGTTGAAGCTCAAAGCGGAGCAGACCGAGGAGTTTCTGATCGGCGGCTACACGCGTGGCAACGGCGCGCGCGCACCACTTGGTGCGCTGCTGCTCGGCTATCGCGACGGTCGGGCGCTGCGCTACGCCGGGCACGTCGGCTCCGGCCTCGACGACGAGATCATCGCCGCACTCCTCAAGCGCACCGCGAGGCTGCGGCGCGCCGACTCGCCGTTCGCCGAGCCACCGCCGCTGCACCGGCCAACCACCTGGCTCAAGCCGCAACTCGTGGCCGAGGTGCGCTACCGCGAATGGACCCCGGGGGGCGCGCTGCGTGCGCCGGTGTTCGTGCGGCTGCGTGACGACATTGCCCCGGCGAGCGTCCGGCGGTCGGCGGGCGGCGGCGCGGCGAGGAGCGCCACAGGCGCAGGCCGTGCGGCGCGCGCGGCGGCGATCGACGAGTCCACGGGAAGCGATGCCGCATCGAGCGATGCGGCGCCGAGCGATGCGGGCGCGCGCGAGGTGGCGGCGGTCCTCGAGCAGCTCGAGAATCCCGCCCGCCGCCTCGACCTCGAGGTCGGCGGTGCGCGCATTGCCCTCACCAACCTGGATCGCGTCTACTGGCCCGCGGCCGGCGGCGCGCGCCGCCCCGCCACAACTAAGCGCGATCTGCTGCGTTATCTCGCGCGCGTCGGCCGCTTCATGCTGCCGCATCTCGCCGACCGGCCGCTGACCATGATCCGCATGCCGGAGGGAATCGACGGCGAGCGCTTCTTTCAGAAGCATTGGTCGCAGTCGCTGCCGGAATTCGTCGAGTCGGTCACGGTGTTTTCCGAGCACAAGGACGAAAGGCATCGCTACCTGCTCGCCAACAACCTGCCGACGCTGTTGTGGCTCGGTCAGGTCGGGACGCTGGAGTTCCACGTCTGGCACTCACGCGCGCAGCCCGCGCCCGAGGCCGCCGGAACGAGCACCGACTATGCGAGCTCGCTGGCGGCGCTCGAGTCTTCGATTCTCAACTACCCCGACTACCTGGTGTTCGACATCGACCCCTACGTCTACTCCGGCAAGGAGGCTGCGGGTGATGAGCCGGAGTACAACCGGCGCGGCTTCGCACTCGGCAAGCGCGTCGCATTCTGGCTGCGCTCGCTCCTCAAGGAGATGTCACTCGAGGCGATCGTCAAGACCTCCGGCAAGACCGGGCTGCACGTGTTCGTCCCGATCGAGCGTACCGTCACCTTCGATGAGGCGCGGCATATCTGCGAGATCGTGGGGCGTCACGTGCTGCGTGCTCACCCGCGCGACGTCACCATGGAGTGGGCGGTCGAGAAGCGCACCGGCAAGATCTTCATCGACTACAACATGAACGTGCGCGGCAAGACGCTCAACTCGGCCTATTCGCCGCGCGGCGTGCCGGGTGCACCGGTATCGATGCCGCTCAGCTGGGAGGAGCTCGAGGCGGCCGAACCGATGGACTTTACAATCAACAATGTACCGGCCCGGTTGGCAAAGAACGGCGACCGGTGGCATGATGTACTCGAGTTAAAACAGAGTCTTGCGAAGGCTTTTGGTCTTGCGCGTGAGAAGTAGATTCACTTAAGGCTGCTCTCAGGGGGCACGCATGGCTGCACGTTCCATAGGTTCGCTGACCGTCTCGTTCGGCCTGGTCGCCATCCCGGTGAAGCTCTACACCGCGACGCAGTCGGCGAATGCCATCTCCTTCAATCTGCTGCACAAGACCGATGGCTCGCGCTTGCGGCAGCAGTACGTGTGTCAGAAGGAAGGCGTCGTGGTCGAGCGCGACGCGATGATCAAGGGCTATGAGTTCGCCAAGGATCAGTACGTGCGCTTCACGCCCGAGGAGATCAAGGCGCTCGAGGAGGTCGGCACGCACGCGGTAGAGATCTCCGAGTTCGTGCCGATCGAGTCGATCGATCCGGTCTACTACGACAAGACCTACTACCTCGCTCCCGACAAGGGCGCCGCCAAGCCATACGCGCTGCTGGTCGAGGCGCTCAAGCAGTCGGGACGCTGCGGCGTCGGCCGCTGGGCAGCCCACGGCAAAGGCTACATCGTGATTCTGCGCCCGATCGGCGACGTGCTCGCCATGCAGCAACTGCACTACGCGGCCGACGTGCGCCGCGCGAGCGAGGTCGCCAGAGACGCCGAGATCCCGAAGCCGGATGTCAAGCCGGCGGAATTGAAGCTCGCGCAACAGCTCATCGATCAACAGACCGCTGAGAAGTTTGATCCCGATGCCTTCAAAGACGACGTGCGCGCGCGCATCGAAGCGGCGATCAAGAAGAAAGTGGAGGAAGGCAAGGAGATCTCGGTGCTCGAGCCCGCGCCCGCGGGCGACGGCAAGGTGATCGATCTGATGGACGCGTTGCGCGCCAGCCTCGAGAAGAGCGAAAGCGCCCGTGCGCAGGCGAGCCGCCTCGGACCGCGCAAGGCGCCGAAGCGGGTCGAGGAGCCTGCGAAAGTCGTGCGCAGGGCGGGCAAGCGTAACGGCTGAGCCGCGCCGGACGCTGGGGATGCGTTCCTACGGCATGCGGGACGTGCAGCGGATCCTGCGACTCCCGCCTGCCACCACGCGCAATCTGATCAAGGCCGGGTTCGTCAAGCCGGCGCGCGGCGCACGGCGCGAATACCGCTTTTCCTTCCAGGATCTGATCGTGCTGCGTACGGCGCGCGCACTGATCGAGGCCCACATCCCGCCGCAGCGCATTCGCCGCTCACTCGAGAGCCTGCGCCAGGAGCTGCCCGAGTCCATGCCGCTGTCGGGGCTCTCGATCAGCGCGCTCGGAGACCAGGTCGTGGTGCGCGATGGCGAGACGCACCGCCGGGTGGACAGCGGCCAGCTGCTGCTCGGGCTCGATGTGAGCATTACCAACGGAGTGCTGCGCGTCGTGGAGCACGCGCGCGAGGCGCCGGCGGCATCAGCGGCTGAGCCGCCCGCGCAGGCTACGGCGCGCGATTGGTTTGCCGAGGCGCTCGAGCTCGAGGCGCGCGATCCGCAGGCGGCGCTCACTGCCTGGCGGCACGCCGTCGAGGCCGATCCGCACAACAGCGCTGCCTGGACCAACTGGGGGCGGCTGCTGCACGAGCAGGGACAGACCCAACAGGCCGCGGACGTCTATCGGCGGGGACTCGTGCAGGCGGGCCCGGATCCGTTGCTGCTCTTCAACCAGGGCGTGCTGCTCGAGGACCTCGGCAACCCCGCCGCCGCCTTGACCGCTTACCGGACCGCACTCGAAGAGGATCCGGATCTGGCGGACTGCCATTACAACCTGGCGCGGCTGTATGAATCTCTCGGCAAGCCGCAGCACGCCATCCGCCATCTCGGACAGTACCGCCGCCTGATCAGCGACAGCCGCTGACGGCTGCCGCAACCGCCATGCGCGCCTGGGTCGGAACTTCCGGCTACAACTACCCCGAATGGAAGGGCAGCTTCTACCCGGAGAAAATGCCGGCGGCGAAGATGCTGGCGTACTACGCGGCGGCATTCTCCACGGTGGAGATCAACTACACCTTCTATCGGATGCCCAACGCCAAGACCCTCGCCGGCTGGGACAGCGAGACCCCGCCGGGCTTCCGCCTCACGCTCAAGGCGCCGAAACGAATCACGCACATCGCGCGGCTGCGCGACTGCGCCGATCCGTTGCAGTACTTCCTCAAGAACGCCGCGACTCTCGGACCGAAGCTCGGCGCGATCCTCTTCCAGCTGCCGCCCTACTTCCGCTGCGATCTCGCGGTGCTCGAGGGTTTCCTCGCGCTGCTCCCGGCGGACACCTGCGCGGCGTTCGAGTTCCGGCACGCCTCGTGGATGGACCCGGAAGTGTTCGCGCGGCTGCGCGCCAGGAACCTGGCGCTGTGCATCGCCGACAGTGACAAGTTCTCCACGCCGATCGAGATCACCGCCAGCTACGCCTACTTTCGGCTGCGCGATGAAGGCTACACGCCGGAGGACCTGCGGCGCTGGGCCGGGATCATCCGCGCGAGCGCCGGCGGCTGCAGCGACGTGTTCGTGTACTTCAAGCACGAGGAGGCCGGCAAGGGGCCGCAGTTTGCGCGCCTGCTGCTCGAGGCCCTCGCAGAAACACCCGGCGGGCCGAAGTCGAGCGGCGCTCACTGACGACCCTCCTGGGAACGCGCATCGCGTCGTTCACCTCGCCTGGTTAGAACCGTCGCCCAGTCCCCTCGACACCCACTCCGGGTCAGCGAGCGGCTCAAGCCCTCGCACAACAACACAGGGGAATTCTCCATGAAGGCGTTCAGAACGGCGGATTTCAAGCTCATCGCCGCATCACTCACGGCATTATCGGGACTCATGTGTGCAGGGAAGGCGCTCGCGGGCGACGGGCCGCCAATCCTGGCCTCGCTGAAAACCATTACCACGATTGCCTCGACCGTTCCCGGGAACGGCGACGTGAATCCCTACGGTATGGCCCAGGTCAGGCGCACGACGGGCAATCTGCGCGCCGGGCACATCCTGGTGAGCAATTTCAACAACGCCAGCAACCAGCAGGGTACCGGCACGACTATCGTCGACGTCGCACCCGACGGTAGCGTGGGCGTGTTCGCGAGCATCGACGCCGGCGCTCTGCCGGGCGCTTGTCCGGGCGGTGTGGGACTCACCACGGCCCTGGTCGTGCTCGAGCAGGGATGGGTGATCGTGGGAAGTCTGCCGACCAGCGATGGCACTTCGGCGACCGCCCAGGCTGGCTGTCTGATCGTGCTCGACAGCCTCGGCACGCCGGTTGAGACCTTCTACGGCTCGCTGATCAACGGCCCCTGGGACATGACGGCGTTCGACGGCGAGCACCATGCGAAGCTGTTCGTCACCAATGTGCTCAACGGCACGCTGGCGGCCAATGGCAAGGTCGTCGCGGGCGGGACCGTTACGCGACTCGACCTCAACGTCTCCGCGGCAGCCAAGCCGGAGCTCGAGTCCATCACCGTGATCGGCTCCGGGTTCTCCGAGCGCACCGATCCGAACGCACTCGTCATCGGCCCAACCGGCGTCGGATTGCACGCCAACTGCTCGAGCGACGACAACGCGTGTGCCGAAGACGACGACGGCGCGCGACTGTATGTTGCCGATACGCTCAACAATCGCATCGCGGTGATCGATCACCCGCTCGGGCGCAGGACCTCCGCGGGAACCGGCCGCACGCTCACCTCGGGCGGCAGTCTCAACGGCCCCCTGGGCGTGGTCGTCACTGCGCACGGCGATCTGCTCACCGTCAATGGCGGCGACGGCTTCATTACCGAGATTTCCCCCGGCGGCGCGCAGCGCGCCAGCGCGTTGCTCGACAGCAGCGGCTCCCCGCCGGGCGCCGGCGCACTGTTCGGCCTGGTATTCGACCCGACGCACGGGATCTATTTCGTGGATGACGCCACCAACACCGTCAACCTGCTCCACTGAGCAGCGGCAACCTCCGGCGGGAGGCGCGCCTCCCGCCGGAGCGACGGACCTGAGCGGTGAGCCCGCCGCTCAGGCGCGCCAGATCTCCGTGAACACGCGTTGAAAGTTTGCGCCGATGACTTTCTCGGCCACGGTGGCTGAATAGCCGCTGCGCAGCAGGCGGTCGGCGATGATCTCGATACGGCGCGGTACGTTGAGGCCCACCACGTAGGTCGGCCGGTCCTCTTCCGGCGCGGCGAGTCCCGCCGTGTGGCGCTGCTCGGCTTCCTTGGCAAACTCGGCCATGCCCTTTGCACTCGTGTCGAACGGCGCGATGCCGACGTCACTGCCAATGCCGACATGATCTTCGCCCGCGACCTTGAGCGCGTGCTCGAGGTGTGCCATGTAGTCATCGAGCGTCGGTTGGCGTGGTGAGGCTGTCAGGTACGGCAGGTCGAAGATGCCGACGACGCCGCCCCTGGCGGCGAGCGCCCGCAGCTGCTCGTCCGTCTTGTTGCGCGGATGGACATGAACGACGGCGCAGCCGGCGTGCGTCATCAGCGTTGGCCGCGTGGCAAGCGCGAGAACGTCTGCCGTCGTTGCAGCGTTGGCGTGGCTCAGGTCGATCGCAATGCCGAGCCGGTTCATCTCCCGCACCGCGTCCCGACCGAGCGCGGTGAGGCCACCCGCGTCGGGCTCCATGACTCCGGCAGCGAACGGCGACTTGCGGTTGTAGGACAACTGCATCACGCGCACACCGAGGCCGCGGAACACTTCCAGCGAGCTCAGCTGGCCGCCGAGCATGTCCGCGCTCTCGAACGACAGAATGATGCCGAGCTTTCCCTCGCGCTTGGCGCGCGCCATGTCGCTCGCGACCCGCACCTGGGCGAAATAACCCGGGTACGCCTCGACCAGCTGCTGAACCTGCGCGATCTCGGCGACCGCCTCGGCAAAGCCCTCGTTGATTCCACCGAGTGTCAGCTTGATCACGTCGATGCCGCTGCCGCGCGCGATGTCGAGGTTGGCCTGCGACACCGGCAGCTGATCGATGGGCGGCGAGGCGTTGCAGTCGAGTATCAGTGCGCGGGCGTAGAGCTGGCGCGCCCGCTCGCTCGGCTCGGCGCTCTCGACCCCCACGGCGCTCGCAAGGGGCAGGAGAGAGGCCGCCGCGGTACCTGCGGCCGCAGCGCCCAGCACGGCAGAAAACTCGCGTCGCTTCATATGGCCCCCGACGCCGCTCGACACTGCGGCAGGCCTGCGGTCTGTCTCGCGCCCGGCGCGCCGGCTGGCAGGCGCTAGTTCCCGCCGGCGTGTGCTCTCCTGAGCACCGCGATGTCGAGCTTATCCATCTTCAGCATCGCTTGCATGGTGCGCTGCGCCTTGAGGGAGTCAGGATCGCCGAGGAGCTGCGGCAACACACTGGGGACAACCTGCCAGGACAGACCGTACCGATCCTTGAGCCAGCCGCAACGGTCCGGCCTGCCGCCGGCCGACAGTCTCTCCCAATAGCTGTCGACTTCCGCCTGGCTGTCGCAATTGACGACGAACGAGACGGCTTCCGAGAACTTGAAGTGCGGGCCACCGTTGAGCGCCACCAGTCGCAGCCCATCGAGCTCGAACTCCACGGTCATGACGGAGCCCGGCGCGCCGGGACCCGCAGCGCCGTAGTGCACCGTCTTCAGGACGCGCGAGTTCCTGAAGATGGAGACGTAGAAGTCGGCGGCCTCCCCGGCCTGCGAGTCGAACCAAAGGAATGGTGTGATGTTCTGCATGAGAGGTCCTCCTCGCCCCAGCCGGCCTGCGCCCGATGTCTTGCATTGTGCGCCAGGCTGTGCTCCAGCGGCCCGGCAGCGTCACCGTGACGATCGTCTCGGGCCCGGGATTGCCGTCGGCATCGACCCAGCCGCATCACACCGATGTCACATCTCGGGCGTAGAGTCGATGTTCGTAGCAGCACATGCTGCTTCGGGGTGTCGCAGGGAAAGCGCCCTCGAACGCGCGGGCTCCGGCGACCCCCGCCCGGAGCCCGCGCGGGGGCCGGACGTTCAGTGCAGCGAGCCCAGCACGCCGAGGATCGCCGTGCGCAGTGCGCCGATGGCCTCGTCGATGTGATTGACGCTCTTCTCGTCGTCCCGCCCGAGGCCTTCCCAGTCATCGCCCCACGCTTTCTGCAGCTCCATGGCCCTGGCCGGAACCGGTGCGGGCACGACGCTCGACAGGTCACGGATGACGAGCACATATGTCCAGCCGACGCGCGGGTTGCCACCGCGCGCGTCGCGGTCGTACTGCGCGAGGTAAACGACCCGCTGGAGGTCAGCGAGCCGTGACAGCAGCTCGAAGGCTGCGGTGCGGATGTTACGGTTGTGCTCGGTGCGCTCGTTGCGCCAGGTGTTGTAACCGAGGCCGCTTAGCGCCACCGCAAGGCTGATCAGGGCGACGGCGTTGTTGCGCAGCTGCCGGCGAAAGGTGCTCATGTGCCGCACGGATGATACGCCTCGCCGGGCAGACTGGATCGCGCCGGCGCAACGGCCGACAATGCAGACTCCCACACCGAGCGCAGGGGCATCGTATGGCAGCCCGACGCCGGCGCCCCGACGAGGCCACGCTGGCTGAGTCCGCACCGGCCGCCTACAGCTCGCCGGCGTTCCAGCATGATCCGCGGCGCTGGCGCGAGTTCGCAGCGCGCTATCGCGCGGAGCTACGCGCGGTGCTGGTACGCGCGCGTGCCGGCGGCCGCGCGCCTCAGGGCCGGCGATCCTCTCGGGCGCCCTACTCCGGGCCATGATTGCGGCGCTGCCGCCGCCCGGCATGAAGGGCGCGCTCGCCCTGCTCGCGCTCGGTTGCGCCCTGGCTCCGATGACGGAGTTACGGGCCGAGGTGCGGGTGCTGCTCGGCCCCACTCCGATTCCCGCAGGCCACGCGCGCGCTGCCGGCGACATCACGGTCGTCAATGAAAAACTGGCTTTTGCGCTCGCGGTCGAGTCTGCGGCGCCGTACGGCGTGCCGCGCGGTGTCATCGTCGACGTGGCGCCGGTGCGGGACGGGCAGATCGGTCGCGACCGCGTGGTGTTCGCCGACTTCATTCCCAACAACTGGTCCGCCTGGCCCAACACCTACCACCGTGTCGAGATCCTCGAACGCGGCCCGCAGCAGGTGCGCGTGCGCGCCGTGCGCGATTTCGGCGCGGCGACCGTCACCACTCTCTATACCCTCGCCGCCGGCGCCGACCAGGTGGCCATCCGCACCACGCTGACCAACGACGGCCGGCAGGTCATGTCGGGCCTGCTCTCGGGCCTGACGCTCTGGCCAAACAGCGGCTTCCTGTTTGCGGTGCCCGGACTCGCCAGCGTGACGGCCGGCCGGGCAGACGCTGCGCTGGCCGATCGGGTAGTGGCCTACGATGCCGACTGGAGCGTGACGCTGCACGTGGCCGAATTCGATCACGTCGGCTCGGGCTCGCGCGATCTGTTTCGCCTGCATACGCTCAAAAGCGGCGAGAGCCGCACGTTCGAAGGCTGGCTGCAGGTCGGTGCCAGCGGCGATCTCGCGCCCGTGGTTGCCGCCGAGGTCGCGCGGCGGGCGCTTGCTGCGGGCTCCGTCCACGGATCGGTGACGACGCGCGCGGGGCAGCCGCTCGCCGAGCCCGTGGTGGTGATCGAAAAGAACGGCAAGCCGTACGCCTGGACGATCGGCCATGACGGCAGCTACCGGCTGACGCTCCCGGCAGGGGAGTACACGCTGTATGCGACCGGCCTGCACTATGCGCGCAGCGCTGCGACACCGCTGCAGGTGCGTGCCGGGGGCGATGCGCGCCGCGACTTCTCCGACCTCGAAGCTCCCGGCCGGATCGAGTTCCGCGTCAGCGACGCCGTCAGCGGCGCCGCGCTCGATGCGCGCATCGTGATCAGCAAGGGCGAGCAGCCGCTGGTCGAGTTTCTCGGGCGCAAAACCTTCTTCACGGAGCTCGAGCGTCGCGGCGAGGCCGCAGTCGCCATCGCGCCCGGCGATTATCTGTTCACGGTGTCCTCGGGTGGCGGCTTTCTCGCCGCACAGGTGCCGACTCGGGTGCGCGTTACACCCGGCAGTGTGAGCGCGGCGGCGGTGGCGATCAGGCGGCAGTTTGATCCTCCGGAGCGCGGCTGGTATGCGGCCGACCTGCACCACCACGCCGACCAAGCCGAAGCGGTGACGCCGCCGCGCGAGCTGGTGCGCTCCCAGCTCGCCGCCGGGCTCGACCTGCTGTTCGTGAGCGATCACGATTCAACCGCCAACCACGCGACGCTGCGTGCGCTCGCCGCCGAGCGCGGAGTGCCCTTCATCCCGGGAATCGAGCTGTCGCCGTCGTGGGGGCATTTCAACGCCTACCCGCTCGCTCCGGGCGCGACGCTCGGCCTCGACACCAGCACCGCGGGCGTTGCCGCTATCCTCGAGGAAGCGCGCCGCGAAGGCGCGACCGTGGTGCAGGTCAACCATCCGTTCATTCCCTACGGCTATTTCGCCAGCCTGGACGCCGGTGTGGCCCCGGGCGGCTTCGATCCGGGATTCGATCTGGTCGAGATCAACTCCTCGGCCGCGAGCGATGACGAGAAGGTGCTGCAGAGGCTCTGGCAGTTCTGGAACGCCGGTCAACGCTACTACCTGAGCGCCGGCAGCGACACCCATGATGTCTGGAATGAGGAATCCGGGCGAGCGCGCACCTACGCGCACCCCGACGGCCCGCTCAGCGTGCCGGCCTTCGTGGCGGCAGTTAAGACCGGCCACGCCTACGTGACTTATGGACCTCTGGTCTTCCCGTCCGTGATGTTCGGCACGCAGCTCACCGCCGCGCCCGATGCACCCGTAGCGCTAGGCTTCGATCTCGCGGCAGTGGCGGGCCTCAGGCAGGTGCAGCTGATCAGCGGCGGCGCAGTGCGCGACACCAGGGTGTTTCCCGAGGCGCCGCACACGGTGCGCGTTGAATTCGTGACGCCACCGCCGCGAACCAGCGCCTGGTTTGCGCTGATCGCCGAGGATCAAGCCGGCCGCAAGGCGTACACCAATCCGATCTGGGTGACCGCGGCCGCGGCGCCGCACTGAGCACCGCAGGTGGAAAGACCGGCGCCGAGCCCGGCGCCGGTCGTAAGCCCTCCACCGCCTGTCGTCACATGTGATGCGGCCGCCAACCCTCCGGTTTCTCAGATTTCTCGCTCTTGCCGCGCGGGACGTTGAGCGGCTGGCCCGCGATATGATCATCCGGGACCGTGGGCGTGAACTTCGGCAGGTTCTGGGCTCGCTCCTGCGTGACGGCCTCGAACGCCGAGGCGAGCGCAATCAGCTTCGGCTCACTGAAGGCGGTGCCGAAGAAGGTGATGCCCATCGGAATGCCGAAGACGTTCGTCGCCGGCACCTGTACGTACGGATAACCTCCCGGAGCGCCGAGACCCGAGCTGCCGAAAACGAAGTGATCGCCGTACAGCAGATCCGTCGACCAGGCCGGATTGTCGGTTGGCGCGATCACGGCGTCGAGGTTAAACATCGACAGCGCCGCATCGATGCCATTGACTGTGAAGTCCTTGTCGGCCGCGAGCGCCGTGTTGTAGGTAAGAGTCATATTATTCTGGTCCGTGAACCCGGGCTGTGGGTCGTTGGGACCCGGATTCAGTGACTCCGCCTGCAGCCAGATATCCTGATTGAAGAAGGGCATTTCCGCGGCGGCATTAGCGTTGTTGAAGTCGATCCCGGTCTGCAGTGTCCCGCCCGCCAGCGGAACACCCACGCGAGTCGCGAAGTACTTTTGCACGTCGGCGCGGAAGTCGAACTCGAGAACGAGCAATTCACCCGGAGCGAACCCGGGCGGAAATGTGAACCCCGCCGCGTCCAGGTCAATGACGGTCGCACCGGCGGCCGTCAGCGCAGCCACCACAGAATCGAACGCCGCCACCACCGGCGCCGGTGTCGGTAGAAATCCAGGCGGCAGAGGCGGCGGGAGATTGAACCCGATCGTCGTCCTCACCAGGCCGAGACGTTTGCCCTGCAAGAACTGCGGCGGCTTCAGGAACTGCGTGTAGTCGCTCGGGATGCTGGTGGGTCGCGTGAACCGACCCTGCCAGCCGAGCGGCACGTCACCCGTGGCGGGGTCACGAGGGTCGGGGGTCAGGCTCTGAATCACACCCAACGCGACCGCGGCATCGGCGACCGTACGCCCGTGGGGTCCCACCGTGTCCTGGGTATGCGAGATCGGCACGACGCCGGCGCGGCTGGTGAGGCCGACCGTCGGCTTGATCCCGACCACACCGCTGGCGTTCGCGGGGCAGACAACGCTACCGTCGGTCTCGGTGCCAAAGGACAGCGTCGCGAAGTTCGCGGACGCCGCAGCGCCGGAACCCGCGCTCGAGCCGCAGGGATTGCGATCGATGCCATACGGGTTGTGAGTCTGACCCCCGACCCCCGACCAGCCGCTGATCGACTCGAAAGAGCGGAAATTCGCCCATTCCGACAAGTTGGTCTTGCCGAGAATCACGGCACCGCCCGCGCGCAGGTTGGCGGCGACGGTCGAATCCTGCTGCGCCGGAACGCCCTGCAGTCCGAGCGATCCGGCCGTGGTCTGCATCCGGTCGCCAGTGTCGATGTTGGCCTTGAGCAGCACGGGGATGCCGTGCAGGGGACCGAGGACCTGGCCCTTGGCGCGCAGGTGGTCCATTCCACGGGCGATCGTGAGGGCGTCGGGATTCAACTCGATGATGGCGTTGACTCCTAATCCGGTTTCCGGCCCAGGTCGGTCGAGCTGCTCGATACGCTTGATGTAGGCACGTGTCAGCTGCTCCGAGGTCAGCCGTCCTTTGGTCATCTCGGCCTGAAGCTGTGCCACCGTCGCTTCGAGAAACGGGAAGTCGTCCTTGTCTTTTCCGCCCGCCTGCGCGGCGATCGGTGTGAGCAGCAGCGCCACGGCGATAATTGGTCCGGCCATACGCGTTGACATGTGGGTCCTCCTGTAGGGGCGCGAGTACGAGCGGAGGCTGGTAAGCGCAGTGCTGATTCTTCCGCCTGCCCGGCCTGTTGCTGCTTGTAAAGACCTGAGGCGTCGGCGAGCGGATGCTACGCGTGCGAAATTTCGAGTGCAATCGCGTCAGGACTCCGGCATAGCGAGTTGACAGTGGCGCGCGTTCCCGAGGCTGCCAACAGGCAGCGCTGATGTCCGTGCAATCTCTCCGCCAGTGGCCAGGGGTGCGCGGCGGATGCGATCATCCGCGCATGAAGCTCGATCTTGGCTTTGTCCGCCGCCAGTTCCCGGCGTTCGCCGAATCCAGCCTCTCGCAGCAGGCGTTTTTCGAGAATGCCGGCGGCTCCTATCCGTGTGCCGCCGTGGTCAGCCGCCTGCACGAGTACTACCGGCGCCTCAAGGTGCAGCCGTATTACGCCTTCCCCGCCTCCACCGAGGCGGGCGAGTGGATGGACGCCGCCCGCGCGCGCCTGGCCGAGTATCTGGGCGTGACGACCGATGAGGTTCACTTCGGGCCCTCGACCTCACAGAACACCTACGTGCTCGCGCAGGCGTTTCGTGCGCTGCTCGAGCCGGGCGATGAGGTCATCGTCACCAATCAGGATCACGAGGCCAACAGTGGCAGCTGGCGGCGTCTGAGTGCGCACGGCGTGACCGTGCGCGAGTGGCGCGTCGACCCGCACAGCGGGGCGCTCGACGAGGCGCAGCTCGATCGGCTGCTGACCGAGCGCACGCGGCTGCTCGCCTTCCCGCACGCCTCCAACGTCGTCGCGCACATCAATCCGGTGGCACGGATCGCGGCGCGAGCACGCGCCGCAGGTGTCCTGACGGTCGTCGACGGCGTCGCCTGGGCGCCGCACGGGCTGCCGGACGTCGCGCAGCTCGGCGCGGACGTCTACCTGTTCTCCCTCTACAAGACCTACGGCCCTCATCAGGGGCTGATGGTGGTGCGCGCGGATCTGCTCGGCCGGCTGCGCAACGAGGGTCACTACTTCAACGACGCCGAGGTCTCCAAGCGTTTGGTGCCCGCAGGACCCGATCACGCCCAGGTCGCCGCCGCGCGCGGCATCGCCGAGTACTTCGATGCTCTCGATGCGCATCACGCCACCGCAGCAGCCGGCGCCGCGCCGAACGGCGCCGCCGCCCGCGCCGAGCGTGTCCGCCAGATGCTGCGGTCCGCCGAACTGCCGCTGCTCGCCACGCTGCTCGACTATCTCGGCGCGCGCCGCGACTTGCGAGTGTTGGGGCCGGTGAGCGCGCAGCACCGGGCCGCTACGGTGTCCTTCGTCCCCGAGGCGCGCGATCCCGGTGAGGTGGTCAGCGCGCTGGCCGAGCGCGGCTTCATGGCCGGCAACGGCAACTTCTATGCGGTGCGACTGCTCGAGGCCATGCGCGTGAGTCCGGCGCGCGGCGCGGTGCGTCTGTCACTCGTGCATTACAACTCGCCCGCCGAGGTTGCTGGCGTGATTGACGCGCTCGACCGCATCTTCGCCGGCGCCGGCTGAGCCGCGATCGTGCTCAGCGTGGCGGGGTCTGCAGCCACTGCTCGGCGAGCCGCACCCACATCGATCCGCCCAATGCGATCAAGGCGTCGTTGAAGTCGTAGCTCGGATTGTGCAGCAGGCACGGCCCCGGGCCGTGACCCGCCACGCGATGACTGCCGTCGCCGTTGCCGATCAGGAAGTAGCAGCCGGGCTTTTCCAACAGGAAGAAACTGAAGTCTTCCGCACCCATCGTCGTCTCGAACTCCCGCACGTTGTGGGCGCCGACCAGTGCGCTCAGCACTTCGCGCACGAAGCCGGTTTCGCGCTCATGGTTGACGGTCGGAGGGTAATTGCGGCTGAAGCTGAACTCACAGCTCGCCTCGAAGGCCTGGCAGGTAGCGTCGGCGATCCGGCGCATGCGCTGCTCGATCAGATCGAGCAATTCCACGCTGAACGTGCGCACCGTGCCCTGCAGCTCGCAGAATTCCGGCACCACGTTGATCGCCTCGCCGGCTTTGAGCATGGTGACTGAGATGACGCCGGCATCGATCGGACGCCGGTTGCGCGAAATGATCGTTTGGAAGGCCTGTACCATCTGGCAGGCGACCGGCACGGGATCTATGCCGTTGTGCGGCATTGCGGCGTGCGCGCCCCGCCCGCGGATCCTGATCCGGAACTCATTGCTCGAGGCAAACACCGCGCCCGGTCGGAGCGCGAACTGCCCGACGCCGAGGCCCGGCCAGTTGTGGATGCCGAAGATCGCTTCCATTGGAAACAGATCGAACAGTCCGTCCTTGATCATCGCGCGTGCGCCGCCGCCGCCCTCCTCGGCGGGCTGAAAGATCAGATACACCGTGCCGTCGAAATCGCGATGACCGGCGAGGTAGCGGGCGGCAGCGAGCAGCATCACCGTGTGGCCGTCGTGTCCGCAGGCATGCATCTTGCCGCGGTGCGTGCTGGCGTGCGCGAAGCTGTTGTGCTCGGTGACCGGCAACGCGTCGATGTCGGCGCGCAGGCCCACGGCGCGCGGCGCGCTGCCGTTCTTGACGATGCCGACGACGCCGGTCTTGCCGAGGCCGCGGTGCACGGGAATCCCCCAGTCGGTGAGCGCACGGGCAATCAGCTCCGAGGTGCGGCTCTCCTCGTAGCCGAGCTCGGGATGCGCATGAATGTCGCGCCGCAGCGCCCGCAGCGCGGCAGCTTCGCCCTCAATGGCTGCAATCGAGTTCATTTCCTGAGCCTCCAGTGAGTGATGCGATGCCGCGGTTGTCTCAAGCCTGCTGTTTCTGCGGCCAGTCACCGAGCACGCCCGCCGGGCGTGCCAGTTCGCCGCGCGCGTCCCGCGCCGCTGCGGGGCCGAGGAGGCTGAGGCAGACGACGATCAGGAAGTTGAGACACAGGGCGAGAAAGCCGGCGCTCACGCCGAACAGCGGATCCCGGTGCGTGAGCATGAGAAACACAGCGCTCGTCACCCCGACTATCAGGCCGGCCAGCACCGCCGCCGACCTGACACGTCTCCAGTACAGACCGAGTACGACACCCGGGAAAAACTGGCTCACCCCGGCATACCCCGTCAGCAGCAACGACACCAGCGTCGCGGAGCTGAAGATGGCGAGACTGAGGCTCACCAGGCCGAGCACGACGACCATCGCGCGCGACAGTCTGGCGACCTGGTCGTCGGTCATGCGCGGCGCGCACAAGGGCCGATACAGGTTCTTGGCGAACAGCGTCGCCGCAGTCAGAAGAAAGATCGAGGCCGGCACCATGGCCGTGAGCGCCCCGGCACCGCCGACCACGCCGAGAAACCACGGCGGGAAGCTGCGGCGTACCATGATGAGGAGAGCGAGATCGCCATTCGTCAGGCCCGGCACGACCAGCACCGCGGTAAAGCCGGCAAAAAAGATGAAGACGAGCGTAAGCGTATAGAGGGGCATCACCACCGCGTTGCGCCGCAACGCGTCGGCGCTCCTCGCGGTGAAAGTCGCGCCAAACGTGTGCGGCCACATGTAGAAACCGAGCGATGTCAGCAACACGGTGGAGATGAACCACGCGTGTCCGAGCTGGGTGGTAGAGCCCGGCATGGTCAGATGAGCGGGGCGAGCGTGCGCCAGCGCGGTGAACATGGGGCCGATGCCGCCGAAGTGGATGTAAGGCACGCCGATGCCGATGGCGAGCGCCGCGCACACCATCAGCACATCCTTGACGACGCTAACCCACGCCACGGCGCGCACCCCGCTGTTAAACACGAACGCCACCAACAGTGCCACCGCGACCGCCATTGCCGGCGCGCGGCCAATGCTGTCGTAGCTGGCGACCGAGACGATGATGCCGAGTCCGGTGAGCTGCAGTTGCAGGTATGGGACAAACGACGCAATGCCGACCAGACAGACCAGGCCGGCAAGATATCTGTTGCCGTAGCGCACGCCGAAAAAGTCGGATTCCGTCTGCAGGCCGTGCACGCGGCCCATCTCCCAGATCGGCGGCAGGATGAAGAACGACACGACGTACGCAAGCGTCAGATAGGCGAGGATGTACAGAGCCGGTCCGCCGCGCGCATACAGCCAGCCGCTGGCGCCGAGGAAGGCGAAGGTCGTGTACACCTCGCCGGCCATCAACAGAAAGATCAGCAGTACGCCGAACCCGCGGCCACCGACCGTCCACTGCTCGAGGTCCATCCGGCGGTTCATTCCGGCCAGAAAGCCGATGGTCGCGCCGATCGCAACGATGCTGAAGATGATGGCCAGACAGACCGCCGCGGCGCTCATGCGGCGCGACTCCCGCGGGAGCGGCGCGTCTCGATACGGTAGACCGCCCACATGCACACGCTGCTCAACACGATCCAGCCGATCAGCCAGGCGAAATTGAACGGCAAGCCGAGCAGCCTGGGCTCGATACGGTCCCACAGCGGGACTGAGAAGCACATCGCCGCAAATGGGAGGAGCGCAAGCAGCAGGGCAGCCGCTGAAGGTGTTCTCATGGCCGCAGGCTCGTCCGGCAGTCGCCGGACTTTCTTTTATTCATGTCGGCCCTCGAGCCCCGGCTATCATTTAAGCATCAAAGACCCGAGGTGTCGAACGCCCAGGTTGCGAGGTGCTGCAGTGAATCGCCTGTTGATCGCTCTCGGCGTGAGCCTGATCGTGCTCGGCCTCGGTTGGTCCCGGATCAGGCGGTTGCCGCTGTTTCACCTCCCGGGCGACATCGTCATCGACCGGCCGGGATTCAAGTTCTTCTTCCCGCTCACCACCATGCTGCTGATCAGTGCGCTGATCTCGCTGATTGCGTGGGTGCTGCGCAGGTGAGCCGCCGGCCGGTTGTGTGACAGCGCGCCGCAGATCGAGCGCGCGCTGCGGTCAGCCGCCCTGCAGCGCCCGATCGAGCGCCTCGAGCAGCAGATCCGCATGCTCGAGCGTCAGCGTCAGGGGTGGGCGAATCTTCAAGACGTTGCCGCGGCGACCTGTCACGCCCACCAGCACACCGCGGTCGCGCAGCCCGTTGAGCACCCGGACCGCCTCGGCGGAGCCGCTCAGCCCGCTGGCAGGGTTCGCTCCGAGCTCCACGCCGATGAAGAGTCCCGCGCCGCGAACCTCGCGAATGACGCCGTGGCGCTGCGCGAGTGCGCGCAATCCGCGTAGCAGATGCTCGCCGCTGCGCCTGGCTTTCGCGACCAGCTCCTCATTGCGGATCACCTGCAATACGGCGAGCGCCACCGCACAAGAGACGTTGTTGCCGCCGTAGGTATTGAAGTAGCGCGTGCCTCTGGCGAACTCGCGCAGCACGCCGGACTGCGCCACGAGCGCGGCCACCGGATGGCCGTTACCCATCGGCTTCCCGAGCGTCACGATGTCGGGCAGGACGCCGTGGCGCCCGAAACCCCACATGCCCTCGCCGAGGCGGCCAAAGCCGGGCTGCACTTCATCGGCGATCAACAGGCCGCCGGCAGCGTGCACCTGACGCGCCGCGGCGGCGAGCAATCCCGCCGGCTGAGCCACCACGCCGTCGCTCGAGAATATGGTGTCCACCAGCAGCGCCGCGAGGCGCACGCCGTCGGACCGCATGCGCTCGATGCACTTCCCCACGCGCTCGCCGAAGGCGCTGGCGTCCTCGTTCTCCTGCGGTGCCGGCACGGTGTAGACCCCGCTGCCGAGCGCGCCGCCGTCCTCGGGCGACATGCCGGCGATGACGTCGGTGGCTCCGTGATAGGCGTAATCGGTCACGATGAATCCCGTGCCGCCGGTAGCCGCCTTGCTCACGCGCACGGCGAGGTCGTTGGCCTCGCTGCCGGTGCAGGTGTAGGCGACGCTGCCGAGCGCCGCCGGCATGGTGGCGAGCAGCTCCTCGGCGAGCTGCAGCGGCTGCTCGGAGAGATACCGGGTGTGCGTGTTGAGCGTCGCCGCCTGGCGTGCCAGTGCCTCGACCACGTACGGGTGACAGTGACCCACGACCGGAACGTTGTTGTAGGCGTCGAGATACGCCCGCCCGTCACGGTCGTACATCCACACTCCGGCCGCGCGCACGATCTCGAGCGGCCGGTCGTAGAAGAGCTGGTAGCTCGGGGCCAGCAGCCGCCGACGCCGCGCCAGAATCTCCCCGGAATGTTGCCGCTGTTGCTGAGGAGTCGTCACAGCCTGATTGCCTCGCGCAGCAGTCCCCGGGCGATCTGCAAGCGTGCCGGGACGAGATCGAGCGCGAGCGGCCGGTAGTGCCCACCCCCGGGGTTGTGGCGCAGATGCCATGCCTGCACCACGAGGTTAGTCACCAGCCGCGCTGCGATCAGCGTACCGAGAACACCGAGCTCCGGCTCGAGCAACGGCAGGCGCTCGTGATAGGCCGCGGCGACGTCGTGGATCATCTCACCTGCCGCGCTCAAGTCGACCGTATGATCCTCCGGAATCTGCTCCGCCGCGACCACGGCCACGTCGGCCGCGAGTGCGGTATGGACCATGTCCCCGAAGTCGATAACCCCGGTGACGCGGGCTTCGTCCACTGGATCCACGAGGATATTGTGCGTATTGAGGTCATTGTGCACGACCTGCTGTCGCAGCCGTGGCAGCTGTGACGCGACGATCGGCGCCATTTCATTCAGCAGCTCGAGCGCCGCCTCTCGGCAGGGGAAGCTCGCGAGCGGCTCCAGCAGGCGCGCGACCCCCGCCGTGTGGCGAACGTCCCAGATGATCGGCCGGCGCACGGCCGGATGCCCGAAGCCGCGCAGCGCCTTGGACAGCTGACCCGCTATGCGTCCGCAGGCCGTGCGCTGCGGCTGCGATCGGGCGGTGGCGGCGACCATCCGGCCCGGCAGAAACGTGAGCAGGTACGCGATGCGTTCGCTGCCTTCCTCATCGAGGAAACGGATCCAGCCAGCGCCGCTGCGCGCTGCGATGACACGCGGACAGGGAAGCGTCGGATCGCTCCGTGCCACGTGGCGCAATGCGGCGATCGGCAGCTCGGTCACCAACCGCTCCTCGGCGGAGTGAGCGATCTTCAGGAGATATTCGGCGCCATCGTCTGCAGTCAGCCTGAAGTTCTCGTCGCGCTCGCCGGAGAGCCTTGCAGCGCGCGCCTCGAGTGCGTAGCCGTCGCGTGCCAATGCGACCGCGCGCTCGACCGCCAGCGGGCGCGACCGGGCGATCATGGTCGCCATGAAGGAGGCCAAATCCGAAGTCATCGTCGTCGGCCGGATCTCTGCACGGGCACTCGGTGACTCGACCAGCTGCGCAGAAAATCGACGCTACGAGTGATGATCACGCGCGGACTTCGACGTCGCCGGGCGGTAACCGACGAAGACGTGCTTCGGAATCATGCAGTGCACGCCCTTGCGGATGTCGACCACCTGCGTCACGCGGCAGTCGCCTACGATAGAGGTGAGCGCATACGCCTCCGCGCGACTCATCGGAACGATCTTCTGGCTCGCGAGCCAATCGACAGTTTGCTCGACCGCGATCCGCATAGCCTGAGTGAGATCCTCGTCGTAGCCCATGAAGATCCAGTCGGTCCTGGTTTCCGCCCACGGCCAATTGGTCTTGAGGTCCTTGCGCACGATGGGCTGAATCTCGATTTCCTTGTAGGCGCACTCGAGCGCCGTCAGATTCACCTCGCCGTTGCCCTGCCGGCAATGCGAGTCGCCCGTCCAGATCAGACCGCCTTTGAGAAACACCGGCAGATAGAGCGTCGAGCCTGCCTGCAGCTCGTTGAGATCCATGTTCGAGCCATTTTTCCACGGCCGTAGCGTGCTGGTGCGTCCCTGCGCGTCGCGAATCGGCGGGCCCGCCTTGGCGTCAGGCTCGTTGGGGTCGACGCCGACAGCGAAGGTCCCGGGAAATGGCTTGAGATCGATGACGATGCCGGGCTTGAACTGCGTCTGCATCCTGACCAGGTCGAGCTTGTAATACCGAACGAAGCCTTCGGGAAATTCCTTGGCGAGCAGACCCACCGTCGGAAAGTCCTTGCCCGGCAGATTGAAGTTGAAGGCATCGGCTTTGGGAACGATCTTGAGAATCCGAACCTCCAAAGTGTCGCCGGGCTCCGCTCCGGTGACGTAGATCGGTCCGGTGATCGAGTGCGGGCCGCCGCCGTCATTCTCCTTGCGCAGCTTCACGATCTCGTCCATCTCTACCCCGGGCTTTATCTGCCCGAGCGAATGCGAGATCGTTTCGATGGAGATCGTGTCGCCCGAGTTGACCACCAACTTGGGCTTCTCGTTCGGGTCGTACCAGCCCCATTGCACGTTCTCGGGCGTTGCCGGCAGCGAATAATGGCGCGCCGGCTCTGAGGCGCCTTGCGCGAATCCCGAGACGGGAGCCAATGCGAGGGTCGTCAGGATGGCGATTGCTGTTTTCATGGCGAACTCCACGACCGCAACAGATTGCAGTCGCTCTGTCTATAATGCATTGCACCCCTTAATGCATTGCAGCCTTGACGCGCCGTTTACGATGAGCGGCGACGGCGCGGCAGGCGTTTCACCCTGGTCGGAGGACTCACGATGACTCGCCCGCAGAACCGAGCGGCAATATTCCCCGGCACGTGCACAGCTCGGGCCGGCGCATGCCTGGCCGGTCGGGCGCGGCGATCGCCTCGCTGGATTTCGTTGACGCTCGTGACTGCGCTCGCGGCCTGCGCTGCGCCGCCTATCAGCGACCTCGGCGGTGGCAAGCACCATCTGGCGGTGCGCGCCGAGCACGGGCACGAGGGACTCGACCTGGATCGAGCCAATGCGCTTCACTTGGCCGACAATTACTGCCGCAAGCTCGGTCAGAGAGCGAAGATCGAAGGCTTCGACCAGGAAGCGCCCTTCAAAGCCTCGAATGCGGTGGGCGTCGTTTTCAGTTGCGAGCAGCCCTCGCACGGGGAGATGCCTCATCATGATCCCAGTTAGGGCAGCGGCTTGCCGTCCTCATCGATGAGCTCCACCTTTCCGGCATCGAGCGCCTCGATCGCGGACGCGACCCTCTTGCGGTCACCAGCGACAACTATTTTGAGCGCCGCGAGATTGAGATAACGATCGGCCAGCGCGGTCACCTGTGGTGCGGTGACCGCGTAGGCCTGCGCCGGCAGAGTCGTGTAGTACTCTGCCGGCAGGTCGTAGAGGAACAGGTCGGCCACCGTCTTCGAGGCTGCTTCCGACGTCTCAAACAGCCCGGCCAGCGACTGTGCGAAGGCCCCCTGTGCGAGCTTGAGCTCGTCGGCAGTCGGCGGCAGCGTGTGAATGCGGTGAAGCTCGGTCAGCATTTCCTTGATGCCGGGTGCCGTCGCGTCGGTGCGAATCGCGGCCGCACAGATGAAGTAGCCGGGTGCGCGCGCGTCGCGAAACTCAGAGTAGGCAAAGTACGTGTAGCCATGCTCTTCGCGCAGGTTCATGTTGAGGCGGCTCGAGAACAGCCCGCCGAGCACGTTATTCATCACCTCGAGCGGCACATAATCGGGAGTCGCACGCTTCACCCCGGGCAGGCCCACGCGCACCGAGCTCTGTGGCGCATCGGGCCGGTCGAGCAACAGAATCCGCGCGCCCGGTTCGAAGGTAACTGACTTCGGCATCGCGACGTTGACGTTGCCCTGCGTCCGCCACTTACCGAAGTACTTGACTGCCAGCGCACGCGCCTCTTCCGGAGTCACATCACCTGCGAGCACGAGCGCGGTCGTCGCCGGCGTGTAATGCGTCTGCCAAAAGCTTCTGAGCTCGTCAGCGGTGATCTGACCGTTACCCGCCCGCGTGCCCAGGTCGGGGTAGCCATACGGTTGCTGCGGCCCGTAGACTGCGGCGAGCAGTGCATTGCGACTGGCTTCCCATGGATTGCTCTTCAGCTGCTCGAGCTCGCCGTCGCGCAGTCGGCGAACGCGCTCCATATCCTCACGCTCAAATCGCGGGTCCTCGACGACATCGGCAAGCAGGCCGAGCGCCGAACCTGAGTTGGATTTGAGCACCGTCAGCGTCGCCACCGCCGCGTCGCGCCCGGAGCGGGTGTCGAGCGCCGCGCCGGCCTGTGCAGCGTCATCGGCCAGCTGTGCCGCCGTGCGCGTGCGTGTGCCTTCCTGCAACATCGCCGCGGTGAACGCCGACAGGCCGGGGCGCTCGACCGGATTGGCACTGGTGCCGGCGAGGGTGACGACGCTCGTCGTGACGATCGGCAAGCCATGCTGCTCGGCGACGATCACCGTCAGGCCGTTGTCGAGCGCGAAGCGTGACGGTGTCGGCAGCTCGATCGACGGCGCAGGTCCGGCGGCTGGAGCTGTTGCCCGCCAGGGCTCGTCCGCCATTCGACCCGCCATCATGGCGCGGCTCGCCACGACGGCCGCGGTCGCTCGCGGCGGATCGTCGATCTGTTTCTTGCCCGGCACGCCGTAAACGACGACGCGTGCCTCCCGCTGCAGCTTGCTCGCGGCGACCGCGCGCACGCTCGCGACGGTCGCGGTGTCGTAGCGCGCCAGATCCTGTGCCAGATAGCCGGGATCGTGCAGGAACTGGTTGTAGCGATTCAGCTGATCGGCGACTCCGCCGAACCCGCCGAGCCGTTCGAGTTGCGTGAGCAGGTGGGTCTCGATCTGATTGCGGGCGCGCGCGACCTCCGGAGCACTCGGCCCAGCACGCCGGAAGTGATCGAGCTCGGTGTCGATCGCCTGCTCGAGGCGCTTGAGCTCGACGCCGCGCTTGGCTGTCGCCTGCAACGTCAACGTCGAGCCGAACTGCAGGTTGTAGTTCTGCACGCTGACGTCCTGCGCGAGCTGCAAGTCGTGAACCAGCCGCTTGTAGAGCCGAGCCGAGCGACCGCCGCCGAGAATCTGCGCGATCAGGTCGGCATCGGCATCGCCCGGCTGATAGATCGGTGGCGTGATCCAGGCCATGTAAATCCTCGACAGCTCCACCTGGTCAGTGACGATCGCGCGCCGTTCGTGTGTGATCGCGGGTGTTACGACCGCAGGCGTCGCCACCCGCGGACCCATCGGGATCGAGCCGAAGTAACGCTCGACCAGCCGGCGGGTCACGACCGGGTCGATGTCGCCGGCGATCGCCAGGCTGGCGTTCGTCGGGGTGTAGTACTGGCGCGAGAACTCGCGCACATCATCGAGCCGGGCAGCCTCGATATCGGCGTGCGAGCCGATCACGCAGGCGTAGTAGGGATGCGAGCTCGGGTACAACTGATGGCAGACCTCTTCCTCGACCAGTCCGTAGGGTGTCCCCTCGGTGGACTGGCGACGCTCGTTGCGCACCACGTCGCGCTGATTGGTGAGCTTTTCCGCATCGAGCCCATCGAGCAGGTAACCCATGCGGTCGCTCTCGAGCCATAGCGCGAGCTCGAGCTGGTTTGACGGCAGTGTCTCGAAGTAATTGGTGCGGTCGAAATCGGTCGTGCCGTTGATGTCGCTCGCCCCGGCGCGCTCGAGATAGCGGAAATGCGCCTTCGAGCCGATGTGCCTGGAGCCCTCGAACATCATGTGCTCGAACAGGTGTGCGAATCCCGTCCGGCCGGCGGTCTCATTCGCCGGACCGACGTGGTACCAGATGTTGACGGCGACCAGCGGCAGCCGGTGATCTTCGTGGAGGATCACGTCGAGGCCGTTTGCAAGCCTATACGTCGTGTATTTGAGCTCGATGCCCGGTCGCACAGTTGGCGCCGGCTCGGCATTCGCGAATGTGGTGGCGAGGGTGAGGAGCGAGACGCACAGCAGGCCGGCGAAGCGAGTAGCCATGACGCTGTCCTTTTCTTGAACGGCACTCGACAGAACGGAGGATCTCAGGCCCGTTCAGCGTTGTCGAGGGCTCCCAATCCTCCGCCGGATCAGTGTGCTCCGAACCGCGCCCGACGTTGTCAGTCCCACACGCGAAGATGAATGAGCGAGCTCGGGTTTGAAGCTCACTGCTGCGACCGAGCACTCAGATGCGGTGAGTGAGCGCCGTCCGCCTTGTAATTCAACGGGATGGTAGTGCGAATGAATTCAGCCAGCGGCAATCTCCGTCCGTATTCGGTTGGAATCCTCTCGTCGGCGACAACGCGTATAATTTCATACAGGCGAACAAGGCATCGACAGATGCCGCTGCAATCTGGGAGCTGCTGCAATGTCACGTCTAGTTCTCTCGGCCCACGTTGCGGCCATGGCTACTCTGTCTCTGGCGCACTGGAGTCTGATTTTCGCGGGGACGCCCGATCGTCCCGTTGTAGCCCAGAAGCAGCTGGTGTCAGCGACCAACTGCCAGACTGCGGCCAATGCGAAATCAAGATCTGATTTTCTGTCGAAGGGTGAGGAATATCGCGACGACGTTCTCATCACGACCCGTTACTGCAGTGCCACGGCGCATAACCAACTGACTCCAACCGAGCCGGAGATCGTGGTAGTTAGCGCGAACCCCAATGCGTCCGGCGACGTTAAGATCTTCTTCAAGACAATGCCAAAGTACAACACCAAAAAGGTGCACGACACCTGCGTCCTCGCGGGAAAGGCCACGTTCGCCTATCTGCAGGCGTCAACGGCAGCGACGGCGCAGGCCGATTCCGCTGTCGCCGGGGCGGACGTACTGACGAGCTCGGGCAAAGTCGACTGCGACGGCTTTCTCAACGCCACGGAGGCGGACAATCCGTTGGTGGTGCTTGCGCCGGGCGCAGTTTCAGGATCTGTGATTTCGGTTCACGTGCTCAACATGATCGGACTCAAGAAGCCCGCGACGGAGATCCAAGCAGCTGTTGATAACCTTAGGTCTCAGGTGGCGGGTTCCGCTGCGCAGAGTGCAGACGAAATGCGCAAGCGTCCGCAGATCGTCCTCAAGTCACCAGGACCAAACCTGCCGTAGCCCGCGCCACTGCGCGCGGCCGACTCAGCGGGAGGGCTGAACGCCTTACCTGCGCCGGCTCGAGGCTTCCGGACGCATGACCTCTGCTCGTGTGAAGTCGACGACGAAATGATCGCCGTCGAACTCCGCAACCTTGCCAATCAGATCGGGGCGCACGTGGCAGCCTGCGCTGCCGCCGGCGATTTTGTCATCCGCGCGCGAGGTCACCACCATCCGCACCGGCAGGGCGCCCGCACGCGCAAGCGTAAGGTGCCGACCGAGAAGCTCGGTATCGCTCGAGCCGGGCGACTGTCTCGAAAGCCTGTCCTCGTAGCGCAGCACGCCGCGGGAGGGGTGTCTGAAATGCGCGTGTGAGCAGTTGAGCACCAGAGCTCCGTCGGCCGCCATCGCGGAAAGGCTCCGCAGTCGATTGCTCGGCTTCGCTCCGAATCTTGCAAAAGCATCACGCAGACTGAGGTTCATTCGGTGCCGGCTCCTAAGTGCGATCTCAACATCAGACGAGTCGAGCCCGTCAGGCAGCGCCCGGCAGTGAAGACTGGCACTCCTGCTGCCAGATCTCGAAGCACGCGCGATGAAACCTGACCGACGGCAGAGTCGCATCCGGTGTGAAGTCCACGGCGTACGAGGCTTGCGCTGAGGTAATACGCTCACCACAACCATCGCACGGAGCGCCGCCGGCGTATTCACCGAGGCGGCGCCACGGCGCATCGTGCGGCAGAACTCGCTCGCTCAGGCGTGCTCGAATGGCGAGCCTCGCCGCACCGTGGTTCACGTTGGAATTCCTCGCTGCGCCGCGGGCATATCGTCAGGCGCCAGCCTCACCTTGCGCCTTTCCGGTGCAGCGCGCAACGTTCGCAGGCGTGCCGCCTTCGTCAGTGCGTCCCCGGTAGCGCCGTGGTGGCAAGAGCCCCCGCGGGGCGCCTGGTAGAGGGCGTTCTTACCAAAAACTGCAGCAGAGTTGCATGAAAACCTGTAGTCTGTCGTGGGCTCGTAATCTTTCGGCTTGTTTGTCTTGCCCGCGATGCGCCCACCGGCACTCGCCTCAGGGCAGTCTCTCACCCTCGTAAGCTTGACGAACCAGGAGGCAGGTCTGACCTGCTCATTCATTCATCTATTTGTGAGTACTCTTCAGTGACCAAATTATATGTAGGAAATCTACCCTTCACCGCGACCGATGAGGCCGTGAACGCCCTGTTTTCCAAGCACGGTACCGTCGAGAAGGTCTCTCTGATTACCGATCGCGACACGGGTCGCCCGCGTGGGTTCGGCTTCGTCGAGATGTCGAATGCCGACGCATCCCGCGCAATGCAAGCGCTGAACGGCACCGACTTCGACGGTCGCTCCCTGAAAGTCAGCGAAGCTCAGGAGCGCGAGCGCTCGGGCGGGGGCAGGCCGCGCCGCTACTGAAGCGGCATCTGGCTCCAGGCGACTGAGGAGACTCATGGCTTGGCGCAAGTCAGGACTGTTCCACCCGGTGGAGGAAATCCTCGTCATGACGTGCGATGTCTGCGAACGCGACATCGGCTACGAGGACGGCAGCCGTCCGCACGACCACTTTCGCATAAGCCGGCACCCAAACCCCGGCGCGATCGACGATCAGGAGCCCGCTGTGCTGATCTGTTCGCGGGAATGTCTGCGGGCATTCGCGGCGAAAACGCCGGGCCCGGATCGGGTCCTGTCTTTCTCGGATCGCCGCCGGCCGCGCGGCAAGCGCGCGAGCTAGCGGCAGCGGCGGCCCTGACTCAAGCGCACAATTTGTCTGGACACGAGCCGGGCGCTTGCATGAGCGAATACGAGTTCACCATCTCGCTGCGCCTGCGCCATCCAGCCATCGATCCGTCCAGGATCACTCAGACGCTCGGCATAGAGCCGCAGCACACCTGGAAGGCGGGCGATCCGCGTCGTGATCCCGCCGGTGAGGCGCTCGAGGGCGTCTACCGTGAAAGCTATTGGATGGGGCGGTTAATGGAGGAGCCGCAACTCTCATCCACACGGCTGTCGGTGGAGAGTGTGCTGCTGCAAACACTGGCGCAGTTGCGCCGCTCGCATGACTTCCTCGAGCAACTGCACGCCGAAGGAGCTGTTGCGGAGCTGCACGTCAGCCTGTACGCACGTGAAGACTTTCGGCTGGAGCTGTCGGCACAATCGCTGGGGTTGCTCGGCCGTCTCGGATTCGCGGTCGCGCTCGACGTTCATCCGCGACCGTCGCCCGGTGTTCCCGAACAAGCGATGTGACACGAGAGTCGACCCCGTGGGCGCCGTGAGGTACCTCGCTCATTTCCGAGCACGTGCACAACCCATCGGACCGGCCCTACGCGACACATGACAGACCTTTCGCTTCCACAGAGAACGGAGCGCAGATGCGTAAGAACTATCACCAGGTACGCAAGCAGAGAGAGCTCGCCAGAAAAGCGCGGCAGCAGGAAAAGCAGCAACGTCGCACCGCGCGTCTGAGCACCGCGGCGGCGACTCCAGCCGCCGCAGCGCCAGAAGATGATGCCGTTGCGGCGCCCGACCCGATCGTGCGCGGTGCATCATGAAGCTCGCGCTGGTCAGTCCGGCCGCTGAGCGTCAGGAGCGCCGCGACCGCTTGCGGCGTGACCGCGCCGCGGCGCTCGCGTTGCGCGAGGCATTTCCCGCGGTTCAGCAGCTGCGGCTGGAGCTGGTGTTTGAGGGTTCTACCTCGACCACCCCGGCGACGCAATTGCACACACTGCATGCGGCGGCCCGAGCCTTCTTCAAGTTCCCCTGCCCCTACGCCGACTGCGATGGTTACTTCGATCTCACCGCCGCCATTGAGGCCGCGCTCGCAGACCCGGCGCATCGTGCGACCGGGGCGCTCGGATGCTCGGGCAAGCGGGCCGTGCGCGTGGGCGCAAAGGAGCTCTGTCAGCTGCGTCTCAACTACACAGTGACCGCAACCTGTCAGCCCGATGCCTGAATACCGCGGTCGGTTACGGCCAATGCAAGCAAGCTGATTCATGGACAACCGCCTGGCAGCATCCTCATGAGCGAAAAGACATCAGCACCGCGCCCCACCACGGAGCTCATCCGAACTCACGCCGAACGCATGGCCATCGAAGCGGAAGAACGACTGCAACAGCGGCGCGTGGCGCTCGCCGAGCAGTGCTCGACCGCGAACCCTCCCGACGTTCGGGTCCGCGCGTGGGAGAAAGTGCACGCCCTGCGGCTACCGAGCGATGCCCGACATCCGGTGCTCGAGGTAATCGCGCACGGCACAGGCCTGACGCTCGAACAGGTGCGGCAGGAACAGCGGGCGCGCGTGGCGCAGCGCGCCCCGCAGACCGCGGATAAGGAGGCGGACGGCAAGCGCTGAGGGGTCCTGCAGGGGCCTGCCAGAATCTTGGGATCGGCGCACCTGCCATAAGCGCGTACAGCCGCGCCGAAGCAGCGATCTCCCGAGGCCTCGCGCAAGGTACCCCAGAACCCTTCGCGGCACCGGCTCCTCAGCAGTCGCGTACAATCGGGGGCGTCCTCGAGTGCATTCGCGGGCTTTGCGCCGGAGAATCTCCACCATGAAAACGCTTTTTCTGCATCCCCCTTCCTTCGGCGGTTATGACGGGGGTGCCGGCGCGCGCTATCAGATGAAGCGCGAGGTGCGCTCGTTCTGGTATCCAACCTGGCTCGCGCAACCGGCGGCGCTCGTGGAAGGCTCGAAATTAATCGATGCGCCGCCGGACGGGTTGCAATTCGAGGACATCGCTCCGGAAGTGCACAACCGCGACCTGGTGGTGATGCACACGTCAACGCCCTCCTTCAAATCGGACGCGAAGATCGCCGCGATGATCAAGTCACTCAAGCCGGACATCAAAATTGGCTTGATTGGTGCCAAGGTCGCGGTTGAACCCGAGAAGAGCCTGATCGCTGCTCCGGCTGTCGATTTCGTCGCGCGCAACGAATTCGACTTTACGATCAAAGAGGTCGCCGACGGTAGAGCGTGGAGCGACATTAAAGGCATATCCTACCGGAACAAGGAAGGCGCCTGCGTTCACAACGATGACCGCGAAGTTCTCGAAAACATGGACGCCCTGCCTTGGGTGACCCCTGTTTACAAGCGTGATCTCACGATCGAGAACTATTTCGGCGGATATCTCAAACATCCCTACATTTCTTTTTACACCGGCCGCGGATGCAAATCACGCTGCACGTTCTGCCTGTGGCCGCAGACTGTAGGAGGACATCGTTATCGTGTGCGCTCGGTCGAAGATGTCGTCGCGGAAATGCAGTGGGCAAAGAGCGCCTTTCCGCAGGTGAAGGAATACTTCTTCGACGATGATACGCTGACTGACAACCTGCCGCGTGTCGAGGCGCTGGCAAAGGAACTCGGCAAGCTCGGTGTCGTCTGGTCGTGTAACGCCAAAGCAAACGTTCCACGCAGAACCCTGGAGATCATGAAGGACAATGGCCTGCGTCTGCTACTGGTGGGTTATGAGTCGGGCAATCAGCAAATCCTGTTCAACATCAAAAAAGGCATGCGGGTAGAGTTCGCGCGCCGCTTCACCAAGGATTGCCACCAGCTCGGAATCAGAATTCACGGCACTTTCATCCTGGGTCTGCCCGGCGAGACCAAAGAGACGATCCAGCAGACGCTGGATTTCGCCAAGGAGATCAATCCTCACACGATTCAGGTCTCCCTCGCGGCCCCGTATCCCGGCACCTTTCTCTACCGCCAGGCAAAGGAGAACGGCTGGCTCTATAACGAGGAAATCGACCTGCTCACTCAGGAAGGAACGCAGATTGCGCCGCTGAGCTATCCGCACCTCAGCCACGGCGAGATTTTTGACTCGGTCGAGGACTTCTACAAGAAGTTCTATTTCCGGCCGACGAAGATCGCATCCATCGTGGCCGAAATGATCGCCAGCCCGCAAATGATGAAGCGCCGCTTGCGCGAGGGCGTCGAATTCTTCCACTTTTTGCGCACGCGCCACGACACGCCTTGAAGGAACGATTTCCCTCGTGGAGTACCGTGCGCGTTTAAGACAGAGGCGGCGGTAGAAATTCGTGGTTGGCGCACTGCAGCGCTCAGCTGACGCCAAGGGCCGCTGCCCTTACCCTTTACCTCCGACTGTGCCAGCGCCTGTGAATCTGGCGACCCTCCATCCATTGCCACGACAGTAGCGACAGCACACCCCACAGCACTTCCCGCAGCCGCTTGGCCATGGAAACGGCCAATGCCAATTCCGCGTCGACGCCGAGCGCCCGCCCAAATAGCACTAGACCCGCTTCTTGCACTCCCAGACCCGCAGGTACAACGAAGGCAACATGACGGATTGCTTGGGTCATACTCTCAAGAATCAGCGCCACCCTGGAATCCGCTGGATGACCAAACAGTCGCAGGGCGAACCAGATTTCGAACGCCCCTAAGAGCAATGCGGCGAACTGTAACGCGCCGGCAAAGAGTAGCGGGCCGTGGCGTCTCAGAGTGGCGCGCACCTCTCGATCGAGGGACGCCACGCCTTCCGATAGTGGGCTGGTCCCGACCAGCGCGAGCAGGAAGGCGTGCATGCGCTCAAAGATTGAGCCGTGACGCAGCAGCCACCCAGTCGCCAGCGGAACCGGGAGACTGAACAGCAGAGCAAGCAGCAAACCCGGATGTTCATGGACGCCAACGCCGCGCTGGAACAGCAGCAATACCCCCAGAACGAAAAATAGGTACAAGGCGAACAGCGTTAACAGAATTTCGACAATGATGCTCGCACCTGCCTGTGCCACAGGCAGACCGCGCCAACGCAATAATCGAACCCCGATCACACCGCCGCCTACACTCGCTACTGGTAACAGGCGATCGATCGCTTCGCGTACCGTAGTGGCCCAAAACAGGTAACCGAGGCCGACTCTTTCCTCACGATTGATACCGCGCAGGAGACTCGCCCAGCCAAGCGCGTAAAGAAGAAAATACACCGCGCGATACGGGACCAGCCAAAGAAGTGGCCACCCCGCCAGAGCCAGGGTATGAACCATGGCCGCGAGATCCACGCGAACCGCCAGCATCACCAGGATGGCGAGACCCAGCAGTGCGCCGATGTGCAATGCTGTTCTCAAACTGATCCCGCCTTTAGCGAAACGCGAGAAATTTGGACCAACAACCGCCCCAAAGCTCAGCGCATGATGCCGTCGGCATCGACATCAAACGCCTGGCCCCGCCATAGGACGCGCGAGGTAAAAAAGCACCCGCACCATACTGCGAAAATCAATAGCTCCCGCACCGGCAGGAGCCACAAATCGGTTAACAGCGGTCGTTCAGCGGGCGCGCGCTGCATAAAATGCAGCAGCAGTCGAGCAACGACGGTGATCCAAAACAGCACTCCTGCGCCCAGGAAAATGACCGGTTGCGCGAGGCAGAGCAGCAGGCCCATGGTGGCCAGCAGCAAGCTGAAGCTCAAAAAGAGTAAGGGGAAGCTACGCGGCCGCAGGACGCGCAAGGTACGCATCCAGCGCGACTCGTGCCGGAAGAGAGAGGTTAAGTTCACCTCATCGTGTTGTGCCGCAACCAGATACCTCGACATGACGATGCTCAGCCCCAAAGCACGCACCAGCTCGCCCAGCCTATAGTCGTCTGCTAAATGATTCGCGATCGCTTTGAAACCGCCAATGGCTTCAAGGGTATCGCGCCGCAAACACATAGTTTGACCCGAGACAAAGCCTCGAAATCCGAACAGCTGGGCGAGCAGCACGGCGGGCATATACCATTCGTTGGTATACATTGCGCCCAGCCGTGAAGAAATTCGCGCCGTCGGTACCGCGCGGTATATGCAAGTGACCAGGCCCACGGCGGGGTTATGCAGCGGCGCCGTCACGCTCGCCAGGTAGTCTGGGCCAACCCAGGTGTCGCTGTCAGCTATGACCAGCACGTCGTAGCGAGCGTGGCAGATCATGTTTGTCAAGTTGCTGATTTTGTAGTTTCTACCGTGCAACGCCGGATCGACGACGACGTCGATGTGCAGCAGTGGGAATTCTGCTACCAGTCGGCGGACTGCCCGCAGTGCGGGATCGGTCACGTCGCGCACGCCAAACACGAGCTGGAAGGTAGTGAAATCCTGCTGGCAGAATGTACGCAAGTGCTCGTACAGGTGCGGCTCATCGTTGCACAGTGGCTTGAGCACGGTTGCAGGCGGCGGTTGAGGCGAAGGCACTGAAGTTATTCGGTGGCGCCAAACCGCTACGGCAATGAGCGTCAGCACGGAATAGCAAGCGGCGAGTATCAAGCACACGTAGCCGCACGCTCCGCTAAGCGTATGGATGGAGAGCATCAGTAGCTCGCGTCCGATCCCGACCCTCAGTCAAGGCTGGTGCGCGCGCACGAAGCGAACGAACCCGACGCCCTCGGGCTCGCCAGCATGGAACGGGAAGTCATACGGACACCTCACAATGGTCAACTCAGCACCGGCACTATACGCAGGAACCGAGATCACGCAGAAGACGGTTGGCCCCCAGAACGCGGAACGCTATCGCAAGCTGCGCCGGTTAGCGAGCGTAGGTTCGATTTGCCGGCCATACCGGCGTTCTCAGTCGGTTCTGACTGGCTGATTTCTCGGCCGATGAACAGCAGGCGTCGATAAGATCGTCCAGACTCAATTCGCCTCACAGCGCCGCCGTAGACCTAATCCAGCCGTAGACCTAATCTAGCGGATGCGCGAGCCCCAGGCTCTTGAAGGATTATCGATGTTTATTTCGCCGCGATCAGCATGCTGATGGCGCAGCGGTCCGATTTTGCAGCTCCAATCGCCGCCACGGCGCATCGGGGAAGCATCTCAACGCTCTCAGCGACGACCCCTTGCGATAGGGCGACCGGCGCTTCAGTTCATCGAAGCCCGTGTCGCAGGTGAGAGCCCCATCAATGCTGGCTGGAATAGCAGCGCCGATACCAACGTCCAGACGAGCGATATCATCAATAGCTTGCCCATACTCGCGGTTCCCGGATGGCTGGAGGCCCACAAACTGCCGAATCCCGTGGCGGTTGCGAGCGCGCTGAAGAATACCGCCCGCGCGAGGCTTGAGGTTAGTAGGTGCGCTCCGCCGGCGCGCCAAGCCATCACGAAGTAAATATGAAAGGCGACCCCGATCCCGAACAGCAACGGCAGCGCGATAATATTGGCGAAATTAAGCGGCTGGTTCATCAGGACGCAGCTACCCATAGTCAATAAACCGGTCAGGACGATTGGCGCCATGGTGATGGCCACGTCGCGCACGCGTCGCAACGTAACCAATAAAAGAACGGTAATGGCGGCGAAGGAAAGCACGCCTGCCTCGGCAAAAGCGCCGACCACTGCTCGACCAGCCTCGTGAATGCTCAGCGGAGTACCGGTGGCGTCTGGGATTACCTTGACGCCGGCGGCTAAGAATCGACTGAGTACCGCATTGTCATTGGAGTCGCCCTTGGGCGTGATGGACACGCGTGCGCGCCCGTCAGGCGCAAGCCACGCCCCCACCAGGTCCGACGGCAGCGTCGCAATGCTGATCGGCTGCGGCTGCAGCGAATCGCGGATCTGTTCAAGCACCGTCGCGAGTCCGGGAAGTAACATCGCGGCCGCTTCGGTTCGTGCGCTGGGTGCGGCCTTCGCCAAAACCTCGAGAGCATCCGCGAGCCGCAGGGCGTCACCCGCCGACGCGTCACGGCTTGCCACCTGCCGTAGGCTGGCAGAGGTATTATGCAGACTCTCAATCACCTCAGCGTCGCTCGGCGGCGGCGCGACTAAGATCGGATTCAGCGCCAGGTCCAGCAAGCTCGCCGCATCGGCGATTATTGCAATCTTCTCGGCCTGATCTGTCGGTACGAAGCTGGAGAGCGTTCGTGCCAAGGACACCTCGGGCAGTACTCTGACTCGAGCCGCAAGCGCGTCGGCCGCCGCAAGGTTAGGGCGGATCGCCTCGAGAGTGTTCGGAGAGCGCTGCGGGTCGTTCGTTAGATCGTACAGCGTGGCAACGGACTCCACGCGGAAACTACGCAAGTGAACAGGGTCAGAGTCGAAGCGCACTAGCGGCAAAAAGAGCGCGGAAACCACGCCCGAGGCGATGCCCACGCCTACCACGATGACCCGGTGACGCAACACGAAATTGTCCAGCCGTTCGAGGCGCGGATACTTTGCGTCCGCCGGCGCTCCCGGCGGCCGAGTGAGCTGAATGAGGGCCGGCAACAGGGTCAGATTGAGCGCCAGCGCAATGAACATGCCGAAACCAGCTATCACGCCAAGCTGCGACACCCCATAGTACGCGGTGGGCGCAAGAGCGAAGAAGCCGGCCGCAATAGCCGTGGCCGCCAACGCCAGCGACCGACCCATGCCCCCAGCGGTCGCGATGAGAGCCTCGTGGACGTCTTTCCCAGTCGCGCGCTCGGCCCGATAGCGAACGCTGAATTGGATGCCGATGTCGATACCTAAGCCTACGAACAAAGGAATGAAAGCGACCGAGATGACATTGAACCGATGGAAAACGGCGAGACCCAGCGCCGCCGCGCTCACGAGACCCACCAGTGTGGTTGCGAGGATGGAAGCGATGAGCCAAATCGACCGTACCGCCATCCACAGCATCACGGTGATGGCCCCGAACGCGAGTGCTGCGATCAAGGGCGCACGCTCGGCCAGCGTCGCGAGTTCCTCATCCTGCAAAGGCACCGGCCCGGTTATGCGCACGAGCACGCCGTGAGCGCCGTCCAGTTGTAGCGCCTGTGCCGCCGTGCGTATGGCAGCGGTTGCCACTTTGCCCGGCTCTAACCGTGAAAATTCGAGGTTGGGGTCCACCAAGATCACATGGCGCAATTCCCGCTTTTGCGGCGGACCGTCGGAGATAAGATTGCGCCAGGAAAAAAAGACCCTCTTGTTATCATGCAGGCCCTCCAGCGCATCGGCCAACCGCCGGATCGGGCTAAGGATGTCCGCGAACGAGGCGCGGCCACTGCTCACTCCTTTGAGGGTGGTAGACAGGGCCCCCAGCAGGCCGCGCAACGACGGATCAGCAGCCAGTGGACCGAGAAATGGCTGTACCTGGATCAGCCGGGCCATAGTCGCTTGTACGTCTTTGGTCGAAGCGTAAAGCAGTCCGTTGCGGGCCCAGAAGGCTCCGGAGCCGGGGCGGTAGACGGTCCGAAAAACCAGATGCTCCTTGCGCAACGATTCCGTCAGCGCAGTAGCGGCCGCGTCTGCCAGCTCAGGCGTTTGGCCGTCCACGACCACGACAACTCGCGGACCGGCTTGCGGGAACAACGCATAGAATTCGGTTTCGCGCATTCGCCACGGCAGTTTCGGCGAAAGCAGCGCGTAAGTGTCGGTACTCATGGCGAAATGGCGGACCGTGTACACCGTCACCAGTGCTACGTGCACTATGGCGAGAATCACGACGATCCAAGCTCGGTCGGCGCACAGGGAAACCAACCGCGCGCTGAGGGACGGCCGGCTGCTCACCGCGTCCGGCGCCCCGGCCTGCTGGATTTGTGGCCGATCCGGTGACTGAAAATCACGTTGCGCATTGAAGACGGCGTCAGCGCTCCGGCGGACAAAGGATCGGAATCGCCTCACGCTTGTTGCGCCGATAGACCCGGAAGCCCGTTCGATCGATGGTGATCACGGAATGCTTCGGGAACAGTTCGCTCATCCTCACCAGGCACAAATCGGCAAGATCGGGCTTTCGATCAGCATACCGGTCGGCAAGACGCGTGAGCTGAATGAGGTGTTCTCGGCAGTCAAACGCTAGTGCTACCAGTCCTTCATTCAGCATCGCGAGAGCCACCGACGCGCTTGCGAGGTGAAAGGTCGTTTCCGCGAGGACTGCCTCGCAGGTTAGGAGCGGCTCCGTGACGCTGGCCGCGATTTGCGTCGCCCAGCCGTGGTGTGCGTCGTTGGCATTAGCGAAAGCGACCAGGAATCCCGTGTCGGCGATACCCTTCACGGGCGCGAAAACCCCTTGCGCGTTGAGAGATCGCGCGCTCCTCGGACGCAACCGGCGAGCCTCATGAAGGAGGGCTGTGCCCCGCTCTCGCGCGCCTTCTCGAGCTGCTCACGAATGATACGGCCCCGCGGCATGCCCGACCGTTTCGACGCCTGCTCAAGCCATGCCGCAAGCTCTTTTGTAAGACGAATTGTTACTGTATGACCCATATGGCAACATCGTAACACACTCGGACAGTAGGGATCTTGAAGGGAAAGGCTTGAGCCTTGATTGGTGGAAAGGGAGGGACTTGCTTCCCTTCTTACCCTTCCCCTAAGCCCTTGAATCCGCCAGGTCCCAGAACGGCACCTGCGGGGACATTAGCAGTTTTTGCGGAACAGTTGTGTACCACGCTGCCGAGGCCGGTATCGACCCGCTAGCTGACTGATTGGCCCTGTACTACCGGGATTGGACCCGTTGGCGACATTGACTCCGCTGCACAGCCGCCATTCTGACTCGCCGCTGCCACGCCCTCGAGTGCAATTGCACCCCAATGAAAGGGCACCGGCTGTCCAGCGCCATTGGTTGCCCGAGGTCGGCATCAACGCAGCGGTTGCGCAGATTTTGACGCTTCGACTATCTTTGCAGCACGTGATATGGGGACGGCGAAATTCGAGCCAGAGAATCCAGCCAGGATGGCGAAGTTCACCCCAATCACCTTTCCGCTGGCATTGAATACCGGCCCACCGGAGCCGCCGGAAGTTGTTTGCGCGTCGTAGACCAGTCGATCGGGGCCAACAACGCCAAGATGGCCCTGAGTCACCAGCGGCCGGATCAGCTTTCTTCGTGCAAGCTCCTGCACAAGACCCTCCGTGTTGTTCCCGACTGCCTGTGCGATCCGTTTGAGCGTAGGCTCGTCGAGACGCGCAAGAATCCCTTCGACTCCCGTGGGGTAACCAATCAAGACGACCGGGCTGCCCGAAATCGCGGCTTGCTGATCGATCGTGACAGGCCTCGGGTGCCTCTCAGGCAGATCGACCGATGCCACGCCGAGGTCGAAATCCTCGCTCAAGCTCCGGACGCGCATAAGCAGTGGGGTTTCGTTTCCCGGAAAATAAGCCCACATCGACACGATGGTCGGCTCGAAAGTATCGATGGGCACGGGGATCGCCTGAGCGTTGTGCCACCATGGTTGGAGCACATGGTGGTTGGTGAGGATATGACCGGCGGTATCGATCAGAAAGCCACTTCCGAATACGTGCATGTAAACGGGCCGGGTGCCGCCTTCAGTGGTAACGATGACATTTCCCCTGTCATCGGCGAGCGGATTGCCATTCGCGTCGATACCGGAAAAGTTGAGCCGAGCACCACTCTTCCTGTCGTGAAACTCCACAATCGCGTAGATCAGACAGACGCTGTTTGAATAATCCCGGACGATCTCCTGTGCGATGCGCGACTCGTTCTCGAGTTTTCCGATCCGGGAGTCGGTTTGCTTCAAACGGCTATCGAGATCAGACAGGGATGGCCCGCTCGAGGTGGAGATCTGCTTCCGCAGGTCCGCACTCTCTGTCCGCAATTCTTCCAGCTGCTTACTCACCGATGCAGTCAATTCCTGATTGCCAGCGTCGCGGCTCTTTTGTGCGCGCTCCAGGAGCTGGCCTTGAGTGAGTATTTCCGAGCGAAGATTTTCCAGCTGCAAAGCGAGGCTCGCGTTTGACTTGCGGCTGAGCTGCGCGTTTCGGACAGCAACACCAAGGCCGATCAGCGCTAACGCTGCTAACACCCCAAGTGCAATCCAGCGCCTCTTCCCGGTCTCTTTTTGCGCAACGATCGCGGCCAACGCCGCTTCAGCTTCAGACTCTTTCCTCCTGGCGTCGAGCACCTCCACGCGCAAACGATCATCCGGAGCCTTCTCTCGGAGCTGCGCGCGAATTCGGGCGAACAGCTCCGCCGGCTCAAAAGGAATACTCAGGACGTCGTCCGCACCCAGATCGAGAGCACGGCTGCGCTCCAAAGGCCCACCCTCGGCGAGAAGGATTATCTTCGCCGGCGCCGTGGCCTCATTGCCTTTGAGCTGACTGAGAAGACCACAGCAGTCCAGCGTTCGTACATCCGTTTGCAACAGTATCAAATCAGGCTGATGCTGAAGAACCGTACGCACATCCGCGCTTTCCGGCGCCGCGACGTCGTATCCAGCGCGAGCAAGTTCCGACACGAGCCTCGCGCTCAGATCGTGAGCGGCGCGAAACAAGAGAATCTTTGGCATGTTCGATTTCGCTCCTAGCAACCTTCCGCTCAACTGGCTGGCGGACGGCCTCACCAGGATTCGTAAGTCTACGCTGTGGAAACCAAATGAATGCCTTCCGTCGGTGCGCGGCTGCCATCACGTCAGCCCCTGGGCTGAACGTTACTTGCCGGCCGACGTATAGAGAGGTGATGCGCGCAAAAGCCGTTGATTCATCGCGCTGACTTTTTGTCGCGCTGGTTAAGGAGCCAGAAGTCTAGATCGAGCGCCTTCTGGACGTGCACGTTTTCAAGCGCTGGCGTACTACTCATATAACGAGCAAGTTGTTCACTGTCCGAACGTGTAGCCGACGTTGAGCGTCACGCCGTAGTCGCTTTTTTCCGCTGTCGGCTCGGGAGGCTGGCTGTCGTAGTTCAGGTACCCGGTGAGACCCAGTGTGATGTCGTGGGGAAACCTTTGGGTGAGATTGAGGTTCCCGCTGCTGCGATAGCGGCCGCTCTCGGTGAGGCTCGGAAACGCGTAACGACGGGGGCATGGACGCTACGCCGAACGCGGCTCCATCGGGAAATTCGCGACCGTACAACCGAACGATAAGACTGGTGGAAAGGGAGGGACTCGAACCCTCGACCCCGGCACTATGAGCCCAGTAGTTGGCTCGAGGTAACTTGTAAATTCAACAACTTGCCAAGGGGCGTCCGTTGCAACTTAGCACGACGAAGCACAACTGAGTACAACTCATTCCCGCAAATCTCCCGCACGATTCCAGAGCGTCACACGACTTCGATGGACGTGGCATCCGCCAGGGAGTGCGCCTACGTCGGTGCGGCCTCAGGCACTTGCTTTTGCACTCGATACATCAGAGCGAACGTCACCAGCGTAATAGCCATCACGACATAGCCCAGCCAATCGAAATGAGCCAGCGAGCCATTGGGCCTCTGAACGATGAGCCAGCCCGCCACTGCCGCCGACACCCCGCCCGCGAATTGCTGCAATGAAGCGCTGACGGCATTAAAGGCCCCGCGCTTGGCGGGCTCCGGGATAGCCGAGATCAGGGCTTGAGCCGGGATCATCCGCGAGAAGATGCCCGCGAACAGGATCACGTTGATCACTATGACCGTGGCAAGCGGCACGTGGCCTATCTCTGTCCAGATCGGCACCATAATCAGCGTCACGATGCTCCCCAAGCAGAACATGGGGAACTTGCCGAAACTATCGCTGGCCTTGCCGACCAGCGGGCCCACAAAAATAGTACTCACCCCGGTCACAAGATAAATCACCGGCAGCACGGTGAAGGTCAGTCCGACATTATTGACTATATAGGCGGTGCCGAAGGGCATCAGCATGTAGCCGCCGGTCGGCAGCAGCATTACGAGGAGGAACGCGAGCCGATAGCGTGGCTCGGTGATCGTGTTGATGAGATGCCTCAGAGGGCTGTGCTCCTGCTTAAGCGCGAGGTGCCCGACGACTGGCCGCATGAAGAGCATGATCATGACACCCGCCGGCACGCCGACGGCGATGATTGCAAGAAAGGGGGCGTGCCAGTCCCTATGGCTAGTCAGATACAGCCCGGCGGGCAGCCCGAGCACCTGGCTCGCGGCAAAGGCGGTGGAAATCACCCCCATCACCCGGCCGCGCATTTCCAGAGGAAAGAGATCCGTGGTGATGGCGA